>Ga0209692_10000372_pt1 | contig 117221 bp, 88 predicted proteins | sample tdDd472_FD_187129 | JGI IMG/M metagenome (GOLD analysis project Ga0209692, IMG submission 187129) | Marine sediment microbial communities from the Atlantic coast under amendment with organic carbon and nitrate - tdDd47.2 (SPAdes)... | ecosystem: Environmental > Aquatic > Marine > Coastal >...
CCAATAACAGAATATCTACAACTGAATAGATTCCTGTTGACAATCTGTTGAAAAGATCAATTAAAGCTAAAATCCAAAATCTGTATTACTATTCTGATTTTGGAGGGGTTGTGCAACAGCTACGTCTGTTATCTACCTTATTTCCATGTCGTTCGTCATTGGAAGTTCCGGGATTCGCTCGTCTAGAAAAAGTTGAACTTCATGATCAGAATGATGAAGCCTCACATCAATGTTGTTTCGCTTAAGTCCCCTCAAAATGTAGGCAAACTTGAAAATCGATTCATCAATTGTTACTTTCAACTTACTTGGCTTGATTTCACTTTCTATGATGATATGTTGGGGAGTTCGGTGAATTCCTTTGACAAAGGTTATTTTCAAGATGTCATTGAAGTTAAGTTGATGTTCGACTTTTCCCTTGAAAATACTGTTCTTACTTACCTCGACTGACTTTGAGTTGACTGATAAGCCATCAAAAAATTGCGATTCACTGTAAAAGTTCAAGATGAGAGCCAAAGCAACAATTACAACCGCAAGAAGTGTTGGGTTAAAAGTTGTTCCAGCAATCAACAGGTAGACTATTACTGAAAGTGTCAGTCCAAGTACAATCTTAAGTGTTGATGACTGAGGACGTTGTTTATATGTTCGTTCTTGTGTCAAATGGGGGTCACTATGGTATATAACGGTTTAGTGTATGAGCAGTAGCGGAATTAATACCACTAACTTTTCGGTTGAACACTTACTTTTATTTATCTTCATTTCGTTTCAATTTATCACTAAGTCCGCTATTGCTTATACACTGTGTTGTGTGTCGTTATTTTTATTCGCAACTATTCTTTTGGTAATATAATTGGTCTGCTTTCTGTATGAGAATAGAAATAAAACTAATAGTAGTAAGATTAATATGATATAACTCCAAATTTCCGTCATTCCAGTTATTTTAATAATCCAACTGAATAAATTACTCAGCAACAAGCAGAGAAGCAGAGCAATGATTGTCCGATACATATTATTACTCTCCGACAATACATCTATTTTGGTGTCAACTTTAGAATAAGTTACAAAATCTGAATACTTTGCGAATTTTATGAAACTTAACTTACTTAATACAGGCTCAATAATTACAGAGCCTATTCGGCTAATTATCAAACCTATAAAGTAATAGAGGAATCCTCCAATAAGTAAATCCTTTTGAACCAAATCATAAGCAGAAATCTTGGACAGAACAAAAACAAAAACTGTTCCTGGAAGTAAATAGTTAAAAAGATTATAGGACGATATTTTCTCTAATATTTCCTTCATTATAGTGTCTTTAAATAATATGTTTTAGTACTCGAACAATAGGATGTTTCATAACCATTTGCTTTGCAATAAGCTTCGGCAAAAGTTTTATATGTGCATCTAATTTGGGTTCCACCTTCATTAAATTTAGCTATTAAACAATTGCCTTGGTTGTTAGTAAAAACCTGTAAGTTCCTATTTGACCAAGCCGAATAATTCAAATGGTTGCTTTTTGCTATTCCGAAAAATGTAACCTTTGGTTTTAGAACATCTAAAAAGTCGTAGGAACGTTTCGAATCTCTTCCGTGGTGAGGTGCTAACAATACATCACAATCTTTTACTTCATCTTTCCAATTTTCTAAAATATGCTCCCAAGTTTTATCGTGAGAATCTCCAGCAATTACAACTTTTGCTCCGTTAGGCGGTCTGTAAAGTATTACATAAGAACAATCGTTGAAATCTCCAGATTCGTTAGCAGAATCAAGTAATTCCTTTGTTGTTGCTAAAATAAATAAGCCATTTCCGCAACAGCTCCCATCCTCGTTTTCGTTATAATATTTTCCTTTTGCACCACTCAATAATTGTAATCTTATTGGGTTTGAGTCTGAACCTTTTCTTAAGTTCTTGTAAAATTCCCAATCTGACTTCTTATGAGGTGAACCTTCAAATGATTCGATTTCTTTCTTGTTATTTGTATCCCAAAAATTCGTAGGACTAAACGTATTGAAAAAATCTTCTATTCCTCCCATATGGTCCATATCGGGATGAGTTAGAATGAATCTAAACACCGATGAAACTCCAAAATCTTTTAAATATTCAATTGGGTTTACAGGAAATTGTTTTTGTCCGAAATTACCTTTAGCTCCGCGTGCTTTTACAGATTCTAATACGCTTATTTCAGAGAATGCTTTTAGTAAGGCTTGAGAATCCTGTTTTTCAATTGACGCATTGAATACATCAATTATTGTATTATTTCCATTCGGATGTTTAATCCAACTACAATCTCCTTGTTTAACGTTTAAAAAGTGTAATTCTGATGGCATATTTTTCTAAGGTTCTTTTTAATGACACACAACGCCCGTGTATGGCGCTGTGTGCGCCCCACTGGCTAATAGCAGCAAAATAGTGAAATCTGCCGGTGCTTCCAAAGTATCCAAGAGGCAGTGCGTTCAGAAGATAAAAACTCCTGCGAACTGAGTTTGGCAGAAAGCAGATCAGTTTCCTCAGCGGCTGATTCACGGTGATGTTCCACCGAAACTGGCAAAATCCTCAGTTCGCACATGCGTCCATACACAATGTTAGATTGCGTTTTCGCCCTGTCTGCAGGCTAGGAAGTAACTATATTTTTCAAAGTTGAATTGGAGTTCAGCAGCTCCGTTCAGATGTTGAAAGTTGTCCGAGTTCAGTTCGTATCCATTGTACATTAAGGGATCATCAGTTGGTGGGTTGAATACAGCTTTCATGTCCTCCAGGTTGAAATGTGCCAGTGTTAGTTCACCAGCCAATCTCTCATCGGAGTGGTTGAAAAGTTCAATAGTTCGTTCGCTCAAATTCCAGTCCCCTCCGTCTTCATAAACGAATCCTTTTGAATGGAGAAGTTCGAGCGTTTCCCTCAGTTCGTCAGTTGATATTAGATCGCGATTCTTAAAATCAATGTACTCTTGAATTTGTTGAACCGTTGATTTGGGTTGAGATGTAAGACTTCCTAGAATCCAATCAGAAGTTGTAATTCGCTCAGTTGCCAAGTTCTTCTTTAAGGCTGAGAGTCGGCCAGCAGATAAGCCGTATTTCTTGGCGAGTTGGTTAAGAGTTAGGGTTGAAGTGAATGTGAGTTTTGCAATCTCCTGTTCAGCTTCTTTGTTCAAGGTTATCTTCATCTTCGCAGTGAATGCAATCTAACATCCTAGCATATTCCACAGTGGAACATACTCACTATATGTCTTCAAAGATAATGGTTTTAAATTTTCATAAAACCCCAAAAGAAAAGGGACCGAAATCTGATTTCGTGTCCCTCTCTCCTTCTTCATACTACTACTTAAAGTCTTAATAGTCGGCACTGCGGCCGCCCTGATCTATCAGCTGGCGTAAGTAGGCATTGAAACCTTCTTCTTCCAGCAGGTCTTCCATATTGATATGGAATCTGTATCGCCAATAATGTGTCGGATTAGCTGGTACATTGATACGCTCTGCCTCCGGGTGATCATACCGCAGCGCTCCATCCATAGCCAGCAAATCCTGGATTGGAAATATCGCCAGCATACTTGGTGAGTGCAAGTGCTGATCAATGATATCGTGAGCAACCCATGGTTCACAAAAATATGGCGATCCATCAGATTTACCTAATATATTATTGTAAAATCGCTGTGTTTGTTCATGATCCTCCTGCCACCACTCACGTAAAGTTGACATATCATGACTTCCTGTACTGGTCACACTCATGTATGGAGTATCCGCCGGATGCCAGAATTCACGATCATCATTTGGCATACGCTGAATCGCCAGACTCAGGATCTGGAGCTCGTTCATCACTCCTGGCACACTCGCCGGTACCATGCCCAGATCCTCACCACAAATGAGCATATCTGTGGCATCTTTCAGCATCGGTAATTTCTGCATAGCGCTATCACGCCAGAAGTCATTGTGCCGCCTGTAGAAATAATGAATATACAGCTCATCCAGTCGCTGCTTGGTATAATCATCCAGCTCCCCAAAGGAATATGTGCTATGAAAACCTATTCTTGGATTGAAAGCCTGACCATCGGATAGTGGCGCTTCCAGAAACAACACCTCACTCAGCAAACGATACAGGTTGAACCGCACCCAATTGTTAAAATCAGCACCTTCAGGATCTTTCTTATTCAGTTCATCGAAGTACTCTTTGACTTTTCTTTGGGTATTGAATGGCTCTTTCAGCTCAAAACATCCATGATTGTACTCATTGAGGTATTCAGCAAAAACCACATCCGCATGATTCCCAAAGATGTCGTAGATCATGTGCCTGCGGATATAAGGTTTACAAAACCTCTCTTGATCAAAGTTGATTCCCCAGCTGCCCAGCTCATCCAGACTGACCGGTAGCGCAGGATTGAATCTACCCATGATACCCTCTACGTGTTCCCACGGGATCTCCCAGATACGGAAAAAACCCAGAATATGGTCTATTCTGAATACATCGAAGTACTCCGACATTTTCACCATTCTATCCTTCCACCACTGAAAGCCATCCTTGGCCATTTCGTCCCAGTTGTAGGTTGGGAAACCCCAGTTTTGACCGGAAATAGAGAAATCATCCGGTGGCGCTCCGGCCTGAGTATCCATATTGAACAAGTGCGGCAATCTCCAGGCATCCATAGAGTTTCGGTAAATCCCTATCGGAATATCACCTTTCAAAACCACTCCATGCTCCCGGGCATAAGCTGAAGCTTCTTTGAGCTGCTTATCCAGATGATACTGTATGTAATAATGTACTGCTATGTCATCATAGTGCTTCTTCTTAGGAGAAACCAGGTCTGCAAGCTCCTTATCAGTCATTGACTCATATTGCTCCCACTGAGTAAAATCCGGAGTACCATACTTGTCGCGTAAATAGCTGAAAGCCGCATAATCCGGCAGCCAGCTTTCATTATGCTTGAAGAAATCCTTAAAGGACTTGCTCTTCAGAAAAGCACTCTGATTCTCATCAAAGCTTAGCTTAAAGAAACGAGACTTGAGTTTCATCACAGCCTCATAGTCTACTTCATGCAACGCATTGAGACGGGCAGCTTCCTTGTCTATTTCAGCCTGAGCTTTTTTATCCTTCAGTTTGCCGATGGACTGCATATTGGCATAGATGGGATGCAAAGCTTCTACAGAAATTGCTGCGTAAGGATAAGAATCCTGCCAGGTGTGATTTGCCACCGTATCATTGACAGGCAATACCTGCACGACTTTCATACCGGTTTTTACAGACCAGTCCACCAATTTTTTAATATCGGTGAATTCGCCCACTCCAGCTCCATCTTTGGACCTGAGGGAAAACACCGGAATGGCTACACCAGCTGTCTTCCAGTTGCCCACGGGGTAATTAAAGAACTCATCCGTATGAACAATCAGTTTCTTTTTATCGCTCAAATTATATAGCGGAAAATATCGATTATTTCCTGATTCCCAGGTCACCACTTTATTTTCCTTATGACTGTAAATCACAAATTTGTACTCGAATGGTACCGCTTTCTCTTCAATGGGAAGGTCTACTTTCCAAACCGGAAAATTTTCATCGCTCATCAGTACCACTTTGGAATCATCCCATGAGCCAAGCTCTTTGATACTGCCTACGATCCCTACCTGATAGTCCTTCCCTACTCTTGGGGCACGAATTTGAATTCTGATGTAACTGGATTTAGCATCGTATGCAATCAGCTGAGGTTCTGCCTGATTACGGGCAAAAAATGCCCTGGTAAAAGGTGCTGTATAAAGTGAATTTTGCAGTGCGCCATGAGGTCTCCAGTAGTCTCTGACATGCACGGAGGTGAACTCCTCGCCAACTGCAAAGTTGCGATCTAAGCCAAACTCATGGAAAATCGACCCACTTTCTTCATCCTTTAGAAAATAGTGATAAGTGAAAGCGTTTTCGCTTCTCACATCCACTTCCACCATCCATTGCTCCCCGGAAGTTGGGGTCATCTGTACGGCCTTAGAGTAGTCACCGGCACCCAGCGCCTGCGCCGAGCCAGTGACATATATATGCTGACCCCACTGGGTCCTGTAATCCACAACAAATTTTATCTTCATACTACTACTTCATCTTTATCTTCTACAAAATTCACAGTTAATGCGGCAATAATCATAAATACTCCCGCCAGCACCAATGCATATATGGCATGAGAGTCAAATACTCTTTTGATCAATGGGCCTCCAAAGACTCCATTTACTATTTGTGGGATCACAATGAAGAAATTGAAAATCCCCATATAAATTCCCATTTTTCCTCCGGGAATTGCCCCGGCAAGAATTGCATACGGCATGGAAAGTATACTGGCCCACGCCAGACCTACAAAGACCATGGCAATTAAGGTAACAGGTTGAGACGGAAAGAAATAAATGGACAACAATCCCAAACCTCCCAGTGCCAGAGCGATAGCGTGAGTACGCTTGCGGCCTACTTTCCCAGCAATTACAGGAAGTAACAAGGCGAAAACAGCAGAAACCGCATTGTAAACGGTAAACATCACTCCTACCCAGTTTCCGGCATCATTATAAGCTTCTGAAGAAGCATCGTTAATAGCTGTACCATACACATGCTGAGCGATGGCCGGAGTGGAGAAAACCCACATGGAAAACAGCCCAAACCAACTGAAAAACTGAACCAATCCTAATTGCTTCATGGTCTTCGGCATGGCAGCAAAATCTTTGAAAATATCCAGAATACTACCTTCTTCATTTGATTCTTCACCTCCATTGTATCTTGCGTATTCTTCAGGAGGGTATTCTTTAGTTTTCGACAATGTCCAGATGATCGTGGAAATGAAAACCACAGCCCCGAAATAGAAGGAGAAAATCACATTATCCGGAACTTCACCTTCAGGAGCAACCTTAGAAACTCCTACCCATTCGGCAAGCATATAAGGCAGAAATGATCCCACCACGGCTCCTATTCCAATCAAAGCCGCCTGCACAGAAAAGCCTGAAGTTCGCTGCTCTGATGGTAGCATATCTCCCACAAGTGCTCTGAATGGCTCCATGGAAATATTAATAGATGCATCCATGATCATCAATATGCCGGCTCCAACAAACATTGGGGGAATAAAAGCCGCCAGTGAACCGGAGTTTGGCATCAGACACAATGCTATTGATGCCAGTATGGCTCCTGTGAGAAAGTATGGTTTTCTTCTTCCCAGCCGATTCCAGGTGCGATCGCTATAGTGTCCTATAATTGGCTGTACAATTAGTCCGGTCACAGGAGCTGCCAGCCAAAACCAGGAAAGGTGCTCAACATCGGCACCAAAGTTTTGTAAGATTCTGCTGGCATTGGCATTCTGCAAGGCAAAACCAAACTGGATGCCTAGAAAGCCCATGCTCATATTCCAGATTTGAGCGGTGGATAAATGCGGTTTATTCATTATTATTTTTTTTCATTCATATCTTATTGCTAGTCAGCAACAGGTTGTTGACCAATGTTTGAGACAACAGGATTAATATTCACAAGCTGCTCTTAAAGAAGGGGCAAAAGAAATCTTTCAAAAACCAGAAAAAAATGGCGGCACATTTTCCGGTTTCAGCGGAAGAAATTCATCAGATACTACTTCTTTATACTATTACTTTTTTTGAAGTTTTTTTATCAAAATGACACAGACCCAATGACAATCGGGACTTTCAGTCCAAATCAGGCTTCAAAAGCGTAAGACCGACGATTAACGATACAAACGATTGCAACCGATTCATTGACCGAAAACACTGCCTAATTGTTAAAAAAACACCATTTTCAGGGGTTTAAAATAGAAAATTCCGAATAATTTACCTTTCACAATACAAGAATTTAAAAGGTGGGGCACGGTATGCTACATACGTCTTATATTTGCCCAAATACTTAAAAGGAACATAACTATAGACTTATGAAATTCAGACCTGGTGTACTTACTGGAAAGGAAGCTACCGAGCTCCTTAACTACGCAAATGAGAATGGATTTGCACTTCCAGCGGTGAACACAATTGGCACAAATACAATCAACGCAGCATTGGAAACTGCCAGAGACGTAAACTCACCAATCATCGTTCAGTTTTCTAACGGTGGCGCGGCATTCATCGCAGGTAAAGGTATCAGCAATGACGGTCAACAAGCTTCTATTGCTGGTGCAGTAGCAGGTGCTCATCACGTTCATCTGATGGCTGAGAAATATGGTGTATCCGTAATCCTTCACACTGACCATGCTGCCAGAAAACTCCTTCCATGGATCGATGGAATGCTGGATGCTAACGAAAAACATTTCGAACAAACAGGTTCTCCTTTGTTCAGCTCTCACATGATTGATCTTTCTGAAGAGCCAATCGAAGAAAATATTGCAACCTGTAAGAAATACCTGGAGCGTATGACTAAAATGGGCATGACCCTGGAAATCGAACTAGGTGTAACTGGTGGTGAAGAAGATGGTGTTGACAATACTGAAATTGACAATAGCAGACTTTATACGCAACCAGAAGAAGTGGCTTACTGCTACGAAGAGTTGATGAAAATCAGCCCTAACTTCACTATTGCCGCAGCTTTCGGTAATGTTCACGGTGTATACAAGCCAGGAAATGTTAAGCTTACCCCTAAGATTTTAAAGAATTCTCAGGATTACATCCAGGAGAAATTCGGTACGGGTAAAAACCCTGTAAACTTCGTATTCCATGGAGGTTCAGGATCTTCAAGAGAAGAAATCAGAGAAGCTGTTTCTTACGGAGCTGTGAAAATGAACATTGATACTGATACTCAGTGGGCATTCTGGGCAGGAATTAAGAATTATTACAAAGCAAAAGAAGGTTACTTGCAAGGACAAATCGGAAACCCTGAAGGTGAAGACAATCCAAATAAAAAACAATATGATCCTCGTGTATGGCTAAGAGAAGCTGAGAAGAGTTTCATCGAAAGATTGAAAATTTCTTTCGAGGATTTGAATAATATCAATACAAACGTTTAACAAAGCCGTAAACGTAGTTTTAAAGCCTTTTCAACCTGTGGTTGGAAAGGCTTTTTCATTTCTCATCACACCAAAAAGCTATTTCAGCTCACAAAAAGCTGTTATTTTCGGGGAACACGAGTCACTGACATTTCAGGATTTGGCCCAACCAACCCTAATATGATGAGAAAAATTTTAGCATACCTCAGCCTTAGCATCATGCTTTGGAGCTGTGGTCCTCAACAACAAAAAGAACAAAAAGCATCCGAACCGATGAAAGCAGAAAATGAGCGAATGGTCCTTTACCAGATGTTTACACGCCTGTTTGGCAATACCAACACTACCAATAAACCCTGGGGAACTTTGGAAGAAAATGGTGTCGGTAAAATGGATGACATCACCCCAAAAGCGCTGAAGGAACTCAAAAAGATGGGTTTCACGCATGTCTGGTACACGGGAATCATTGAACACGGTGTATTGACTGATTACACGGAATTTGGTATTCCACTGGACGATGCGGATGTCATCAAAGGTCGCGCTGGTTCACCTTATGCCATCAAGGATTATTACGATGTAAATCCTGACCTTGCAAACGCTGTTCCGGACAGGGTCAAAGAATTTGAAGCATTGGTCAGACGGACTCATGATGCCGGGATGAAAGTACTGATCGACTGTGTACCCAACCATGTAGCAAGGGAATATCATTCGGATGCAAAACCAGAGGGAGTAATTGACTTTGGAGCAGACGATGACAAAAACAAAGCTTTCGATCCCAACAACAACTTCTATTACATCTTAAACGAGTCCTTTGAAGTTCCTGCTGATTACAACTCACTGGGTGATAACACCTTCCCTACCAAGGATGGAAAGTTTGACGAGAACCCGGCCAAAGCCACCGGAAACGATGTTTTCAGTGCTCAGCCATCGGTTTACGACTGGTTTGAAACGGTGAAGCTGAACTATGGTGTAGACTATCAAAATAACCGAACAAAACACTTTGACACCATCCCTGACACCTGGGTTAAAATGCGGGACATTCTGCTTTATTGGGCTGAAAAAGATGTAGACGGATTCCGATGTGATATGGCTGAGATGGTTCCGGTTGAATTCTGGTCTTGGGTCACCAAAGAAGTGAAGACACAATATCCCGATGTAGTATTTCTGGCTGAGATCTACAATCCGGATGCATACAGAGAGTACATTTTCACCGGTGGGTTTGATTACCTGTATGACAAAGTGGAAATGTATGACACCCTGAAGCACATCATCCAGCACACCAATTCTACGGATGGAATTACCGGCATCTGGCAGCGTCAGGACGGCATTGGCGAGAACATGCTTCGCTTCCTGGAAAACCACGATGAGCAGCGAATTGCTTCACCGGACTTTGCAGGAGATATGTGGAAAGGTATCCCGATGATGGCTGCAACAGCTTTTTTACATACCGGACCAGTGATGCTGTATTTTGGCCAGGAAGTGGGCGAACCAGGCAAAGGTGCCTCCGGATTTGGCGGAGACGATGGACGTACTACCATCTTTGATTATTGGGGAGTGCCAGAACATGTAAAGTGGGTGAACAATGGCGCCTTTGACGGAGGTCAGCTTTCACAAGAGCAAAAGGATTTGCGTGAAGCTTACATCAAAATCCTGAAAGCCACCAATGATCTGGAAGCCATTCGTGAAGGTCAGTTTTACGACTTGCACTATTACAATCGCAATGATCAATTTACCGGCTATTCTGATAAGGTTTATGCTTTTGTAAGACATACTGCAAATCAAGTATTACTCATAGTGATCAACTTTGCTGAAGAAGGTCAAACTGCCAAAATCAAAATTCCCGAACCTGCATGGCAGACATTTGGGATAACCAGCGAAAAGGTGAAACTGACCGGAGATCAATCTTTAGACATCAACGTGAAATCCACTTATGCATATGAGGATGAAAGCGAACTAGAGGTCGAATTGCCTGCTCTCAGTTATCAGATTTACGAAATGAAAAACGTCAATTAAGCAGTATTTTTACGTAAATACCGGATATGACTGATATCAGATTATACACAAAAATTGCTTCATTGCCAGATGGACTAAAGTCTGAGGTGCTGGATTTTATAGAATTTCTTGAGAAGAAAAATGAAAATATCGAGCATCCGAAGAAGAAATCAAGAACATTCGGATATGCAAAAGATGCGATAGATATCAAACCAGATTTTGATGAGCCATTAGCTGATTTTGAAGAATACATGTAATGGATATTTTGATAGACGCATGTCCTACTTTGGTACATAAATGGAGACAAAAATCTTCCCGTAAGGATCATCAATGTGATCAACAATCACGATAATCGATGTTTCATTAGCATTGCCAGCATTTGGGAAATCGTCATTAAGCTTTCATTGAACAAATTAGATATCAAAGGCGGATTTCAAACAGTTGAAGACTTTCTTGAAAATAATGATTTTGAAATTTTGCCAATTGACCTTGGTGATACAAAAGTTCTCTTGAATTTGAAATTTCAACATAGAGACCCTTTTGACAGAATTTTGATTGCACAGGCCATAAATTCTAATCTCACCATCATTTCTAGAGACAAATATTTCGCAGAATATGATGCTAATCTGATGTGGTAAGAACAATGTCATTAACAATAAATATTGAGCAACCAGAGTTTATTTTCATGAGATTTGCTTTTCCAATCATCGTCATTTTATTAGCTAGCTGTACCAGCATGACCGAAAAAAAGACCGAAGCTCCTCTTCCCAATCGATGGCCACATGCAGTCACGTATGAGATTTTTGTACAGTCCTTTTGTGACAGCAATGGTGATGGAATTGGTGACTTGAAGGGACTGACTTCCAAACTGGATTACATCAAAGACCTTGGTGTGGAAGCGATTTGGCTGATGCCGATCAACCCTTCTCCTTCTTACCACAAATACGATGTGACCGATTACTATGGTATTCATCCCGATTACGGCACTTTGGAAGATTTTAAGACACTGGTCAATGAGGCACATCAGCGGGACCTGCACATCATCATGGATTTGGTGATCAATCACTGTTCCAGTGAACATCCATGGTTTCAAAAATCTCTTGAGCAGGACGAAAAATACCGGGATTATTTCGTGTGGGCTGATATGGAAACCATTGAGGCAGAAGGCAACCTGGAGAAAGAAAAAACCGGAGACAGTGACAATATCCGCCAATGGAATGAAGTGGAAGGCCAGGACGAACTGTACTTTTCATTCTTTTACAGCGGCATGCCGGACCTCAATTATGACAATCCTAAGGTTCGTGAAGAAGTACACAATATGGGAAAGTTTTGGCTGACAGAAATTGGCGTAGACGGTTTCCGACTAGATGCTGCCAAGCATATCTTCCCGGATCATCGTGCAGAAGAAAATCATGCATTCTGGGCGGAATTTAAGTCTAAAATGGAAGCCTTCAAACCAGACGCTTACATGGTTGGTGAAGTCTGGTCAGACCTGGAAACACAAGCTCCGTACGCACAGGGATTTTCAGCATTGTTCAATTTTGATCTGGCATTCTCCATTATGGAAACCGTGAAAAATGGCAAAACTGTAGCTGCTACTATTCATGAAGATGCCTGGAAAATTGTAGAAGGAAGTTCGCCGGTTACCCTTTTCAATGAAAGTGAAGAAGCTTTTAAGCAATACAACCCCAACTATATCAACACTACTTTTCTGACCAATCACGATCAGAATCGTGTGATGTCTTTCGTCAAAAACGATGAAGCCAAAGCTCGCCTGGCTGCTTCCATCCTATTGACTTTACCCGGCGCTCCATATATCTACTATGGAGAAGAAATAGGTATGCGGGGAATGAAACCAGATGAGCATATCAGAGAGCCATTCCTTTGGAGTTCGGAAAATGATTCTTGCAGAGCAACCTGGATGGAACCAACTTTCAGCACTGACAAAACCATCACTCCAGTTACTGAACAAGTGGATGACCCAAAATCGATTTACAATCATTACCGGAACCTCATCAGGTTCCGTAGAGCCTCTGACGTTATGAGTCTGGGAGAAGTAACGCTGGAAGATTTTGGTGATGAGGAAGTGCTGGCTTTTACAAGAACTTATGATGGGAATTCACTACTCGTCATTCACAACTTAAGTAAAAAAGAGAAGCGATTTTCTGAGCTAAAAGCGTATTCTCAGGTAGTTTTCAGTACTGATTTGGAGCAGACTTTTAATGGAAAGGAATTGGTTTTAAGGGAAAATGAGAGTGTGGTTTTGACGAAGTAATCAATCAACTCTTACCCATAGCTTTTTCAAGAGCAGAAATTCTAGCATCATGTTCACTGTACATTTCAGAAACATAAGCTGCAAAATCACCAAATTCATCACCTAAATCATCTATTGATGTAGCCAAAGTCTGAACATTATCTGATAGATGCTTCACTTCAGCTTTCACGCCTGTTATTTTCCTATCTATGCTTTTCCGAAATTGCTCAAACCTATTTTCCATTGTATGAATTGTTTACTTAAATATAATTCTATTCAAGTCGAATACAAATTCCCCATACAAAGGGTTCATTAGCTATCCGGTTTTTGAATATCTTCCATAAATGAAATCATCCCAACATTTTGATGCCATTGTACTGGGAGTTGGTAGCATGGGAATAGCTACCTGCTATGAACTGGCAAAAAGGGGTTTGCGAGTTTTGGGAATTGAGCAGTTTGATATCCTCAATAACAAAAGTTCTCATAGCGGTCACACACGCATTATCCGAAAAGCTTATTTCGAACACCCTGATTATGTCCCGTTACTGGAGCGAGCTTATCACCAATGGAATGAATTAGAAACATTATCAGGCAATAAGATTTACCATCAGACTGGCTTGCTTTATCTGGATCAAAAAGATGGTGAAGTCAACTCGGGAGTTTTAAAATCCTCTAAACTTTATAACATTGAAGTAGCTGAATGGAATCCAAGCATCTTAAAAAATCGATTTCCAGGATTAGAGATAATTGACGGTTTGCAAATGCTTTTTGAACCGAATGCAGGTTATCTGGATGTCCATCAAGCTTTTGCCAGCTATCAAAAGTTGGCGAGCCAATATGGTGCAGTATTACACTCAAATGAGAAAGTCCTGAAATGGAATCATGTTGGTGACAGTATTGAAGTGATTACAGGCAAAGCCAACTACTCTTGCGATCGACTGATTATCACAGCTGGTCCCTGGTCCAGTCCATGGTTGCCTAGTCAGGTTAAGCTGAAGATAACTCGACAGGTGCTTTCGTGGATCACTGTGCCTGAAGAAATACAGCCGCTTGATCTTCCTTGCTGGCTCATGACCCGACCGGACGGCAAAGGTGCTTATTATGGCTTCCCTTATAGTGATCACACAGAAAGTCCGGGTTACAAAATCGGCTGGCATTATCCGGATCAAAATGTCAATCCAAATGAACCAATAGAAACACCAACTGAAGAAGAAAGAGAAGAATTCTTAAATCAAATGCAGCAGCTCGTTCCCAATGCAAAGCTCTCCCATCATCAGTCGCTGACATGTCTTTATACCAATACAGAAGATGAAGATTTCGTGATTGATACTTTACCCGACACAGATGGTAAAGTCATTTTTGCAGCCGGTTTTAGCGGTCATGGGTTCAAATTTGTAAGTGTGATAGGTGAGTTATTGGCTGACTTGGTTACAAATGATAGCAGCAAGCTGCCGTGGGAGTTTTTGAGAGCATCACGATTTGAATAAAAAAATCCCTTGATAATACTTATCAGGTACCATCAAGGGATTTTTAAAATTCAAGAATTGATTATTTCTTGATGACCTTTACTTCACTAAAAGCGCCCTTACTAAACATACTTAAGATGTAAACACCAGAAGACAAATTGGACATGTCATAGTTTTGAAGTTCAGAATGCACTTTTTGTTCCATTACCTTCTCACCAGACACAGACCATATTTCTATCTTGTCAATCTCTGATGACTTGATATAAAGCTGATCTCCCACAGGGTTGGGGTAAACAAGTATTTGATCAATTGTCGAGGTTCCCAGTGGTGTACTTTTCGTAAAGGTAAATACAAAAACACCTTTTACACTAAGGCCACCCTCATCCGTACTGGTAAAACTTTGAACGTAATTTGAAGTGGATTGAAACAGATCCTTTAAAATCAGACTATCATTTTTTATACTAAAATGACTAGGCTCGCCTAAAGAATAAGTGAATGTCTGATTGCTATCGGGATCTTCCGTTACAAAACGACCAAGAAAAGTTCCTGGTGAGGTACTGAAATCAATAGCAGTGTCCCCTTCAAACAAAATTGCTGTTGGTGCTTCGTTTATATCAAGCACTATTACCTGGAATGGCGAAGAACTTATTCCCCCACGACTATCCTTTACTTGAATAAATAAATCATATAATTTGTCAGGATCTGATTCGTAATTAAATGAAGTATCTGCCAATAAACGATTTCCATCTATTTTGAAGTATCGATTGTCCTTACCATAATTATCATTTGAGCTCAGTGAATAGGTCAGCGAACCTGTACCTCCAGCATAATCAGCATTCACGTTACCAACCAAAGTTCCTTTTGGTTCATTTTCCTTTAATGAATCATTGGAGAGCGAGAGATTGTAAGGTAAATAGAACAAACTAAAATCATTTGGATAACCTGAATCGGACAAATCATTTCCTCCTAATCCTATCTGCACTGAATTATCTTCAATAACAAAAGAAACAGGATCATATCTATGGCCTTCAAATCCACAGAAATCTCCCAGATTTGTTACCGTATTAGTGAGTGGATCATATTCAACAATCATATTTTGGTTACCATAAGCAATGTATCCTTTATTGTACAGGGAGAATGCCGTTGCGTCATGAACACTTAGATTGTTTACATCTGTAGCAATAATTTCAGTCCATGTATCAGTATCAGGATCATATTGTTGTATATCACTAATCTGAGTAAACTCTCCATCGTCATAATATCCTCCACCCACATAAGCCTTATTGTCTATTACAAAGGCAAAAGCCCCTTGACGTTTAGACTTTGTCCAATCTGCTACTTTAGTCCATATGCTAGTGGAGGGATCATATTTCCAAAAGTCTGACATCTCACCCGTAGCGCTTTTCCCAGTACCAACATACCCATAACCTCCTATAGAAAAACCAACAGCGTTACTACGAGCCTCCCCATCAAAATAACTTATCGGTACAAATATCCATTCATCATCAGAAAGGTCGTATCGATAAAAATCAGACAAGAAATTTCCTGATGCGTCTTTCCCTAAGCCTACAAAGATCATGGAGTCTATCGCAAAAGCAACAGCTTCAGAGCGTGCTACCCCTGGAAAATTTTGTTTACGAATTGTAAAATCATTTTGTGCATCCGCCAGCCAGAAATCATTATAATACTGCAAATCATTTTCACCAAGCCCAAAAAATGTATTCCCTCCGACGTTTACAGCTACTGCCCCTGTACGACCTTTGGTAGCGACAGGACTCGTATAAACCTTGAAATCATCAAATTGGAAGTAATACGTTGAAATGCTTTGTTCAGATAGTTTAATCTGAGTGGATGCAGAGAAATATTGACCATGAGCTTTGAGGGTGTCCCCTAATGACAAACCTTTGATCTGGTATGTTACGTTATCGTTCACACCGTTTATATCCCAATCGTATAACACAAGCCAATCATCATTTTCACTTCCACGCACAAATATTTTATCGAAATCAGTGTCGTATCCCCGTTGACTATAACTCATGTCCAGATAAATATCATCTTGATATCCTGTATGGCTTGTACCATCAAAAGTAAATATCATTTGATTGATTACGACGCCTGTACCTGTCCCCGTCAGCTTTGGATATTTATTAAAAGACAAACGCCCATAGGAATTAGATGCATAGTAACTCCACCCCTCCAATCCTAACAAAGCTCCCTGATCAGGTAGGTAAACAGTATCGGACACAGAATCAAAATTTTGAAAATAAGGCAGAGCACCCGAATAGACAGAAATATGCATTGTTTCACTTTGAATCGTATCGTTAGGGTTCCACCCATCATCTGGTAAAGACGGATAGGCAGTAACATAGTAGTTTCCAGGCTCCGAAAAATCCAAAGTCTGAGAAAAAGTATAGTTTATTGTGTCCTCTGCGGCATAACTACCTACTATGGTCTCAGAGACAGTTTGGATTCCTGCAGGCCCCTCTACCACAAGGGTCAATGGAATGGCTGTTTCTGTAGTAGTACCTAAATTTAGGAGTGAAGCACTTATTTTCTCAGATTCGGATAAATTAGCAGATGCTTTTGGAAGATTGATTGATAGCGACGCAATATCATGCTGAGGTCTTGCATAAAGCCTGATGTCATCCAAAGTAAAACTAAAATAATTATAACTTGAAGTTGGGGCGAAAATGTTCCCTTCAGAAAATAGAATTTGTGTCGTACTTGAAAATTCATGACCATGCTCCTGAAGTGTATCACTTATTGCTAACCGATCTACATGAATCCATTCATAATTATCCTCATTTCCAGTATACCAATCATACAGAACCAACCAATCATCCTGGTCACTCCCACGAATAAAAACTTTGTTAGCATCATCACGAAATTCACCATTATTCTGAAACTTAAAATTCAACAATATATCATCTGTTGACACACTTAAGCCTGACCCGTCAAAAGTGAATACTGCTCGATTTCTAGCATAACCATCCGATGCTCTGCCTAATCGTAATGAGGTTAAATCCGAGTAACCATCATTCACAAGAAACAAGCGACCATTAGTAGCGGAAGCCGTATAACTCCATCCCTCTAATCCAGCCAAAGCTCCCTGATCAGGTGAGTAGGTAGTATCCTGTACAGAATCAAAATTTTGATAATAAGGCAACGTATCCGAGTACACAGAAATATGAATTGTTTCACTTTGGATTGTATCGTTGGTGAGCTGCTCATCATCCGGTAAAGAAGAATAGGCCGTAACATAGTAGTTTCCAGGCTCAGAAAAGTCAAAAGTTTGTAACAAAGTATAGTTTATGGTGTCCTCTGTAGCGTAACTACCTACTATGGTCTCAGAGACTGTTTGGGTTCCGGAAGGCCCCTCTACCACTAGGGTCAATGGAATAGCTGTTTCTGTAGTAGTACCTAAATTCAGGAGTGAAACACTTATATCCTCGGAATTAGTAAAACTAGCAGATGCTTTTGGAAGATTGATTGATAGCGCCGCAATATCATGCTGAGGTCTTGCATAAAGCCTGATGTCATCCAAAGTCAAACCATAAAAATAACTTGAACTTGAGGCAGAACTGTTCCTTTCAGAAAATAGAATTTGTGTTGTACTTGAAAATTCCTGACCATGTGCCTGAAGTGTATCGCTTATTGCTATACGATCTGCATGATACCATTTATTATCAGCTACATTTCCAGTAAGCCAATCATACAGCACCAACCAATCATCCTGCTCACTCCCGCGAATGAATACTTGATTATAATCATCATCATATTCATAACTCTGCTGAAACTTAAAATCCAACAATATATCATCTGTTGACACACTTAAGCCCGATCCGTCAAAAGTGAATACTGCTCGATTTCTTGCATAACCATTCGATGCTCTGCCTAATCGTAATGAGGTTGAATCCGTGTAACGATCATTCACAAGAAACAAGCGACAATTGGTAGCGGAAGCCGTATAACTCCATCCCTCCAATCCTACCAAGGCTCCCTGACCAGGTGAGTAGGTGGTATCCTGTACAGAATCAAAATTTTGATAATAAGGCAGTGCACCCGAATAGACCGAAATATGCATTGTTTCACTTTGAATCGTATCGTTAGGGTTCCACTCATCATCTGGTAACGACGAATAGGCCAGAACATGGTAGTTTCCAGGCTCCGAAAAGTCAAAAGTTTGTGACAAAGTATAGCTTATCGTGTCCTCTGTAGCGTAACTACCTACTATGGTCTCAGAGACAGTTTGGATTCCTGCAGGCCCCTCTACCACAAGAGTCAATGGAATAGCAGTTTCTGTAGTAGTACCCGCATTCAGGAGTGAAACACTTATTTCCTCAGAATTGGAGAGAATAACTGATGAATTTGGGATATTGATTGATAGCGCCGCAATATCATGCTGAGGTCTTGCATAAAGCCTTATATCGTCTAAAGTAAAATGAATATAATCATTACCGTCTCTTTCAGAAAATAGAATTTGAGTAGCATTAGAAAATTCCTGACCATGTGCCTGAAGTGTATCACTTACTGCTATACGATCTGCATGATACCATTTATTATCAGCTACATTTCCAGTAAGCCAATCATACAGCACCAACCAATCATCCTGCTCACTCCCACGAATGAATACTTGATTATAATCATCATCATGTTCATAACTCTGCTGAAACTTAAAATCCAACAATATATCATCTGTTGACACACTTAAGCCCGATCCGTCAAAAGTGAATACTGCTCGATTTATAGCAGTACCATATGATGGTCTACCTAATCGGAAGGAGGTTGAACCCGTGTATTTGTCATTAACTATATATAAACGACCATTGGTAGCGGAAGCCGTATAACTCCACCCTTCCAAGCCTACCAATGCTCCCTGACCAGGTGAGTAGGTAGTATCTGATAAGGAATTGAAATTTTGATAATAAGGCAGCGCACTCGAATAGACAGAAGCATGAATTGTTTTACTTTGGATCGTATCGTTAATGAGCCACTCATCACCTGGTAAAGAAGAAAAGGCAGTAACATAGTAGTTTCCAGGCTCAGAAAAGTCAAAAGTTTGTGACAAAGTATAGTTTATGGTGTCCTCTGCAGCGTAACTACCTACTATGGTCTCAGAGACAGTTTGGGTTCCTGCAGGACCCTCTACCGCAAGAGTCAATGGAATCGCAGTTTCTGTAGTAGTACCTATATTCAGAAGTGAAACACTTATATCCTCAGAATTGGTGAGACTAGCAGATGCTTTTGGAAGATTGATTGATAACGCCTCAATATCATGAACAGGAGGTGCATAAAATCCAAAATTATCCACTATTAAGCCTCTTGATGTAACACTGCCATCTGTATTTAGTACAAACCTGAAAATAACTGATTGTTTACCTGCCAGGCTATCCAAGCGTAGATTAAAAACTTGTAATTCGTCTATTCCAGTCCATTTATTAGAACTATTATATCTCAAATTTGTATCTGTAACCTTAAAAAAAGTATCCCCTCCATTTAAACTCGCTTCCAACCAGCTATTATCACAACAACTTTCAAGGTCATAGCTTAATTCAAACCTCATCATCGGATCATCCGTCAGCTCCGAGAAATCAAATACTGGAGACATCAAATAAGATACTTCAGAATTGTTATAATTCCCGTCAAGGTTAGTGGCCCATCCATTGGTGCCATTGGCGGTTAAGCCATACGCCCAACTGCTATTAGTTCCTGATGTGGTAAACCCTCCATCACTTGATTCAAAATCCTGATAATACGGTAATGTGATCTGTGCATTGGCATAGCTAGCCAGCATCAGCATAATGGGCATAAATATCCCAGTAAGCAGTAATTTTCTCTTCATATCTGGTTTTTAATGTATTAAGTGTGATACGTACACTCGCTCACAACTCATTCCAAGTTGCGAATATAACGGATTAATTATCTTTTCTAATAGTGGTTTAGTTAGAATCCGGAAAACTATTTCCCTTCTCCAATAATTAATGTTTTTTTTTATAAATCCAGCGATCGTTATAATGATCCGAACCGGTATTAAAAACAAAGCTCCCTCCGTTACCGAAAGGAGCTTTGATCTTTTAATGTGCTAAAATCTTACTCAGCGTTGAGCTCAGGAAGCAAACGCTCCGCTTTGTAGACGTACTTCAGTGCTGCCACTATTCCACCAGCATGCACAGCCACAGTGCGGTTGTACTCATCATCAAAAATGAAATAACCTGGCAAACTTTCGATGTTTCCATCAAACACCAGCCCCACTACTTCTGCATCCTTGTTGATCACCGGACTACCTGAATTACCTCCAATAATATCAGCGGTACAAACAAAGTTCATTGGCTGCTTCAGCAAATCTGACGAGGGATTCAACCAACGCTCAGGCAGATTCCATGGATACTCACCATCATTGCTATAATAGCGATCATACAAGCCATAGAAGGTAGTCTTGTATGGAGCTTCGGTACCATTGTATTCATAACCTTTCACCACACCATCAGAAAGTCTCAATGAGAATGTTGCATCCGGAGGACTACTGACTCCAGAAAGCTGGAATGAAAGATTCATCACTTTCTTCTCCAACTCTTTGTTTTCCTGCGAAATGGCTCTCATTTTTCCAGCCGCTTCCATAAATTTCGGAACAAAAATTTCGGAGATTTTCATCAATGGCTCCTTGTCTAATTTCTTAGCTTTCAGAGAATAAAAGTCCTCAAGATTGTTCAACACCATACTTTCATTCATTAGTTCTGTTACCTTATCGGAAGGTGTCTTTCCTGCCAATACTTCATCCAAATAACTTTGGCGGGAATGGTCGCTCAAATCCTGCAACTCCGCTGTAAAAAGAGCCGCTTCTAAATTCTTATCGAAACCTTTTAGAATCACATTGATATTGTCCTTAGCAGACTGAATGCCTTTTTCATTTTCCTGCTGCAAAGCAATTTTATAACTAAACAGCTCATGCAAAAGCTTATTGATCTTACCTCTGGAAGCACTTGGGGACAAAAAGATCAGATCGGGATAATAGCCTGTTGCCTCTTTCTCATTGTCCTCAATTTCATCCCATGGGCTATTCCCCTCTTTCTCCATATTCTTTCTCAATTCCTCCTCCTTCTTTTCCTTTTTCGTCATCAGATATGGATCATTTAGTCCTTCCAGGCGACCTGTATAGGCTTTTTCAGAATTGCTAAAACTAAATGCCAGGTTAACGATTGAATCTTTTTTATAAACATCTTCTTCCATCTCTGCAGCTTTCAGCAAAATATCCTTGCGTTTGCTCAACAAAGAAATGATAGCCGGAGCGGAAACATCACGCTGAAAATACAGCTGTGACATAGTCTCATATCTACCCGTACTTCCAGGGTTACCGATTACAAAAATTGGTTCATTTTCAGCAGCGCCATTAGGCTTGAAAGAGAAATAGTTGGACGGAATCAATGGCTGACCATCATCATCGTAAGCTCTGAAAAAGGTGAAGTCAAGATTGTATCTAGGATATGTAAAGTTATCAGGATCACCCCCAAAGTAACCCATGGCTACTTCAGGATAAAGCACCAACCTGATGTCGCTATATCTTTTAAATCCATAAAGCGAATACCTTCCGCCACTGTAAAAAGTTCTGGTTTCCAACACAAGGTCCTTCCAGTCATCCAAAGCAGCATATTTGGCTTTGACCACTGACAGGGCAGAATCTTCACTGATGCCTTGCTGTGCATTGATTTCTTTAGTAATATCCAAAGCCATGACCATTTGGTCTACATACAAGTCCGGAACCTTTCTTTCATCTACCTGTGTCTCAGCATAGAATCCATTTTCATCGAAGTTTTCGCCTTCCTTCATCACTGAAGCCACGACGCTTCTGGAGCAGTGGTGATTGGTCATGATCAATCCACTCTCTGAAACAAAAGAACCAGAACACCAGGAAGCAAACCTGATGGCAGACTTCCGAATATCTTCCATCCATTCTTCAGTAGGCGTGAATCCATAAGCTTCCTGGAAATACGCTACAGGTGGGTTCTCAAAGGTCCACATTTTTCCCTGGTCAAACCTTCCCGGTTTAACATCATCGAGATCAGTGGTGGATTGTGCCCCGGCTAAAAAGGGTATCAGGGCTATTATTGCTAATAACTTTCTCATTGTTTTATTTGGGTTAAAATTCAAAATAAGCGGCCAATATAAAACAATCAGAAAAAGGAATAAAACCTTTAGGGATGACAATACTCAGGACACCCCGTGAACTATCTTAGAATATGGAGGATTTATCTGAGGAAGATAAAACTTCATTGGAATCACAACCATCACACAGACAGTAAGAACAGCGTTTATTCTGTTTTACCTTAAATTATTCCTTTTACATTTGCCGCGTGGTTTTAAAACCACTCAACAAATATTTCAAATAAACCAAAAACATACCCCAAATCATGCAAAACATTTCAGTGATCGGATCAGGAACTATGGGCAACGGAATCGCTCATGTATTTGCTCAGCACGGTTACAAAGTGGCTCTCATTGATATCTCGGAAGTTGCTCTTGAAAAAGCCATTGCAACGATAAGTAAAAACCTGGACCGACAGATCGCCAAAGAAAAAATCACAGAAGCAGACAAAAAGTCAACATTGGATAACATCACTACTTTCACGAAAGTGGAAGAAGGTGTGAAGACTGCTGATCTGGTTGTAGAAGCTGCTACGGAAAACTTTGAGATCAAAAAGCAGATCTTTAAAACCATGGATGAAAATGCTCCTGCATCTGCCATCCTTTCCACCAACACTTCCTCTATTTCTATCACGAAAATAGCTGCTGAAACCAGTCGCCCGACACAGGTGATCGGCATGCACTTTATGAACCCTGTGCCAATTATGAAGCTAGTGGAAGTTATCCGAGGCTATGCTACATCGGATGCCACTACAAAGGCTGTGATGGAATTGTCTAAAAACCTGAACAAGGTTCCCGTAGAGGTAAATGACTATCCTGGGTTTGTGGCCAACAGGATCCTCATGCCTATGATCAATGAGGCAATCTACAGCTTGTTTGAAGGAGTTGCCGGAGTGGAAGAAATAGACACTGTAATGAAGCTTGGCATGGCCCACCCTATGGGGCCACTTCAACTTGCTGACTTCATTGGCCTGGATGTTTGTCTGTCAATCCTCAATGTGCTACATGAAGGCTTTGGCAATCCAAAGTATGCGCCTTGTCCTTTGTTAGTCAATATGGTGACAGCAGGATACAAAGGAGTAAAAACAGGCGAAGGGTTTTACAAGTACACTCCAGGCAGCAAAGATCTGGTGGTGAGTGAAATGTTTAAGTAAAAAGTCAGGGCTTCTTCGGAAGCCTTTTTTATTGTTAGTTATCAATACCAATCGGAACCTTTATTTGAACATGAGTTCCTTCTCCTATGCTGCTGGTAATGCTTGCAGTAATATTAAAACCATAAGTTTTTCTCATCAATTCAAGCTTTTCGTTGAGAATCCTTGTACCGAAAGAATCATCACTGGTTTGATTTGAAAGATCAAAACCTACACCATTATCAATGATCTCGAACTGCATAATCCCATCGGATGCTGAAACCTTTATAACCAGCTTTCCTGATGTAAGTTCACGCAGACCATGCCATACCGCGTTTTCTACAAAGGGCTGTGTAATCATAGCCGGGCACAAACAATACGCAGAGTCAACAGATTCATCCATCTTGATTTCATAATCAAAGGAATTACTCAATCGCATTTGCTCCAAACTCAGATAGAGCTCTATTATTTCAAGCTCTTTGCGAACAGGAATCAACAACTGATCTGAAACCATCAACACACTCCGCATCAACCTAGAGTAGGCAGTGAGATATCTATCTGATTGCTCAATATCATTAACCAAAACAAAGTTTCTTACTGAGTTGAGGGCATTGAACATGAAGTGAGGTTTCATCTGTGCCGTCTTGGCTCTAAGTTCTGCATGTAGTCTTTCAGACCTGTATCTTTTTCTGGATTTGACGAATGCATTCACCCTGAAACTTAAATATGTTACAAGAATGGAAAATGCAATGATTGCCAATGATCTAAACCAAAATGTCTCCCACCAAAATGGTAATACTTCCATATCAAGTGTAGCCCCTCTCGTCCAAGAGATGTTCTTATTGCTAAACTCAATCTCTAATTGATATTGATCACTTTGGAGATTAGCCATGTGAAATTGGCTTTTATCCGACAAAACCCAGGGAGTATTCTCATCGCCGTGCCTCACCAACCGATAACGATAGGTAATGGGTAGTTCGGGAGCATAATAGACGCAAGCAAAATCTAATGAAAACTCCCTACTCTCAGGTTCAATTTGCACCGGCTTATTAACATCATATTGTTTCTCACCAGACGAAATGGATTCAATGACAAATCGATATTGAGCTTCATTATTGAAGTTGTCCTTTGCCAAAAAAGAATAAAGTCCATCATCTGCCGCGACTAACACCTTGTCTTTAAAAAGAGCAATATCATTCACTCCTCTTCCAAACCCTGTCACTTGATTAATGTCGAATGAACCATCTAAACGTAAGTCCAAAATATCGATACCTTCTGATGTCAGCACCCATAACCTATTCCACTTTTTAATAACCTTTTTCACAAAATCAGACGACAATCCGTCCTTAACAGAGTAAACTAAAGTGTCTGAACCTGATATCTTGAAAAGCCCCATTCCATTCGTCCCTACCCATAGGTCAGTGTTGTCATAGAAGGCATCAGTTGGTATGACTCGAGTAAAAACATCCTCAAATACTGAGTCTCTGAAATTGAAACGATAGATTCCTCGTCGATTTTTGAAAACCAATAATGAATCATTCACCTTCAATATTTTTTTAACATCGCCAAACGCATGTCCTTCAATTGTCTTCACTGATTCGATATTATTCCCATCAATTGAGTTGATGAAAACCTTATCCCCCGAGCCAGAATAAAGCAAAGAATCATCCAGATAAAAAGATTTTACCACATGCCGGTTAAATGTCGAATTTAACACATCTGTAGCTACAAGTAATTTACCACTAGACAACTCCAGAAGGTCCCTGACTATAATCATCTCATAAATGAATTCATCAGCCTTTCCTGGATTTTTTAGCCAGATGGAATCCCTTCTTTTATTGATCAAATAATAGTGGTCCCCAAAGGGAAAAACCATACTGTATCCTTCTGGTTTCCGTTTTTCGAGGAACACCTTTTCAGACCTTTTCCGTATAAAAACCCCCGAACCATAAGTTGATACCCACTCATAGCCTTCTCTATCTTTGATTAAAAATGTAGCTGGAATATTGTCCCAATATGTTCGAAGCGTCTGATCAGAAGAAATAAACTCATAGATTCCTGTACTAGTTAGTAACAGAATATTTTTACTAATATCCGAAAGGTTATAAATCTGAAAAGGACATTTGAAAGAATAACTCGTCCCATTTTTTAAAAGCATCAGCAACTTTGACTTGCTGTAGCTCTTTCCAACGAATCTATAAGTGTAAATGCTATCACCTACATGCTTAATATATGCTTGAGCTCCTTTGAGGAAGAAAGTTGTATCCATATTGAACTCTTGTTCAAGCTTATTGAAACTCAGAATTGAATTATTAGAAAGGGCGTATAATTCACCCTGTATGATTGTAAAATGAAATCCAAGTTCCGTATTAATCGAATTAACCAGACCTTCTCTTTTTAAAATATGGGTGGCATATTTTGTACTAATGAAGATATCTCCATTATACTCAATGATATCATAAATTTGATCCCCCAAATCAGGGAGCTCAAGACCATCTATGGTTTCTGAATGGATCCTGCCATCACGCAAAATTGCCAGTTTACCATTCATAGTATAGCACCAAATCTGTTCTTTGCTATCTTTATAAAAATGTAAAATATCGCTATCCGGTGCGCCGCTGGTGATGCTATAATTCACGAACTCATTGCCATCGAATCGGCTCAAGCCATGATCAGTACCAAACCAGACAAATCCAAGGTTGTCTTGTTCTACTGCATAAACAAGATTAGAAGGCAAGCCATCTTCAATGGTGTAGTTTTTCTCAATTACCAGCTTTTCTTGTCCCGCAACAAACGATGAGTTGATAATCAGAATTATCAGACTCAAAACGAGCTTTAAACCTACATGAGCTCTATGGTTCAAATTAAAAACAGCTTTGGTTGGCAATGAATACAAGTTGATAAACAATCTAGATAAATGATTACAACGTGATGAAGTAATCAAATATTAGCTAAGGTAATCAACCTGGCTTCAATATTCCTCAACCAAAAAACTCACATCCACTCGTCTGTTTTTAGCGCGGTTTTCTTCTGTGGTATTGGGCAACAACGGACTATCCTCTCCCTCACTTTCTATGTACATTCTCTCCCAACCAAGTCCTCTGTCCAGCAAAAAGGAGGCAACCTGTTCTGCTCTCTTTTGCCCTAAACGATAGTTATAATCTGTCTTGCCGACATCATCTGTATGGCCTGTAAGTACCAGCTGTACATCGTCATGCTCCGCCATAAATAGCAGGATCACATCAAGTACTTCTTCCATCTGGTCATCCAATCTTACCCCATTTGTAGGAAAGTTGAAACGGACAGTATCATTTACATTCAAATCCCTGATATGAGAAATCTCTCCCGGATAGACATAAAGCATGTGGTCAGAATCATCTTCCGTTACTTCCACCTGGTTATCATCCACCTGCTGTGCCAGAACGTCTATCCTATCCAAGGAATCAGTTCCTGACTTTTGAGAGCCAGTTCTTCGACGGTACTGGAGCCAACTGGTTTTGCGTCGATACTTTCTGGGAGCCACAAGCCGGCGTAGTACTATTCCTATCTCAAATGCCGCTCCATAGCCATTCTGATTTACAGGCACTGAGTAATTGCATCCTAAAGCGAGATCAGCATTTTCAAATTGGACACCCGCCGCTAAATAACTTCCTGACCTATAACGAGTTGAAAAATAAAGATTCTTTGGATTTTTACGACTTCTACTTAATTCATAACTATACTTGAATCCTGCGATAGTCGAATTGAGTCCGCCTTTTTTGGTATAAAACAACTCAGGAAAGAGACTAAATCGATTTCTCTTATAAGCGCGTATTCCTGTAGTGATTACCCAGCTCTGAAGTACTGGTCCATTAGTATTAAACACAGAAGCATTCGGGCGGTTGAAGTCATAAACTGCCAAACCAAAATAGCCAAGCCTTTTGTTCTTCTTGTCCAGGTGTTCCCAGAATATGCCAAGATCACCGGAGAAGTAATTGCTGCGCATATCACCAATGGGATCGTCCTGATCACCACTAATAAACCCCCGATCTATTACAAACTGAGTACCTGTTGTCAAACCTCCCAATGATACACTTCTGTTCTTCCAGTTGATAGCAGAGCCTACTCCTAGAAAATCACTTTCGGCAATTTTTAGATTCATAGCATAGCCAAACCCCACGGCATCAGCACGGTAAATACCCGCTATCCCAGAGCGATCATCCAGCGCAGTAACGGTAAAAGCTGCACGTAAGGCGTTTGAGTATTGCTTCGGATAAATACCTTGGAAGTAAGAAGTACTAAAATCTATGCCATTATTCAACGACTGGTTTCGATACAAAAAGTTGAGTGAGGCATGTTCCAACAAAGGACTAATTGCAGGATTAGTCCGTTGTTGGGCCATTTCATACATGGTAAACTGCATGTATTGGCCTCTTACCATAAGATGAGCTAATATGAAGACGATGACTAATACCCTACTCATCAATGCTACCTAACCAAATAAATAGTTCCCGAACTTTCACCATTGAGCCTCGCAGCTGAATGATCATCTAATATCCCCGAAACCTTCCACGTGTATACTCCTACTGGTAATGGTTGCCCATTTTGTGTGCCATCCCAACCAGCAAATGAAGCTTCTGTAATATTTGTGGTATGATAGATCAGGTTACCATTGCTGGAATAAATCCAAAACTCAAAATCAGTAACATTGGACATGCCATAGACTTTCAGGACATCATTATGTCCATCTCCATTAGGTGTAAACAGGTCCGGCACCCAACCCTGATCAACCACGGTCACTTTTACAGTATCAGAATTCATACAATTGAGTGAATCATATCCTGTGATGATATATGATCCTGAATGTCGGGAAGCTATAGTAGGACTGCTGGAATTTGCACTTTCTATACCTGTATCGGGATTCCAATCATAGTTATAGATGTCCGAAAGAGATAGTGGGACAGTATTACCCTTTGTGATGGTATAAGCAGAATCAAATCCTGTCAGAACTGGTTTACTTGGTAAAAAGCTCACCGTATCCCACATAGCACATTGCTTAAAATAAGCTTCTACCATAATCTCCCCTGGCTGAACTACTTCCTGGTACCACATACTTGTATCGGAAAGAAAACCGCTATCAGAATACCAGTAAACACTATCGGCCCCCGGCACTTCAAAGGTTAAAACTGTTCCCTCACAAACGATCGTATCTCGAGTTGCCAGCAGATCCCGCTTATTGACTACACTAACTACATATCCGACCGGTTCATTACATGTGGTGTTGGCCAGATAAAGTGTATCATTTTGTTGCGGAAACATCACCAAGGCCGTTTGCTTGCCCAGGTAGCCCTGGCTTGCCAGGAAAAGTGGTGTTTGCTTCTCAAATGTGAAAAGAATGGAATCACCAGAGCAGACATATCTGGTTTCGAAATTCAAGTGTTCACAAACTTCCTGTGTTCCACAGGCAATTGGCAAAAGTTCACATGGAGAATTATCAGTACCTGAACCCAGATCACCACTACTATCACAAATAATATGGGGTACAGAGCGATAGAACAATGAATTATCAATAGTCTGTATCTTAAAAGCATACTGACCTGCGGGGATATTTTTAACAACCACTTGATCCCTATGACCAACATTACCAGGAGATGGCAGATATCTAAAAACCCATGCCGGTTCAAAATTGGCTGAAAGGATATCTTCCTTAAGAAACGCTCTTCCAATACCAACCCCATAAGTGATTGCTTCATCGGGAGTGTGATCATCGCCAACCAGTTCCCAGGCTAAAGCAAAGCCCGACTGAATAGCAAAAGTGTAATATTCTGAAACCACCTCTGGTGCTTCATTGATGTCGGCCGTTGTATTCTCATACTTGACCAGCAAGTGCACACTATCCAGTACCCAGCTTTCAATCTTATCCAGATCTCCATCGATATCAAAGTCCCCAAAACCAGCAGTGACTTTACCATTCACCATACTGGTATCTCCTGCTAAGAATCCACCTGACCGGTCACTCCAAAGCACAGTTGTAAAACTGAGTGTATCAGAGACATTTCCAACCAAATGGATATCTACCCAGCCATCAGAGTTGAGGTCAGCACAAAACAGCTCAAAGCCAGCAATCGAGTCCTGAGATACTACCTCATACACCGAGTCCTTTAATAGGATTTGAATTTTGAATTGTCCGCCAATATTTCCAGCATTGAGCAAGTCGGTAATGCCATCGTTATTGTAATCTGTTGGAGCCAGATAATCAGCAATAATGCCCATGATAGCTGTATCAATAGCTATCAAGGTATCTGGTTTAAAAATCAAAATTTGACTGTTTAGTGTATCGCTTCCACCTATGGTGAACAAATCCAGATCTCCATTACCATCATAATCATACACTGCCCAACTGTGCACCAAACCATAATCCACGCTATCCCTCCAGTCCATCCAGTCCCTACCGACACGCTTCTTAATACTAAGTGAATCCGACTTTGATTGATAGATCAGCTCTTTGATCCCATCATGATCCAGGTCTACAAACTGTACACACTTCAAGAAATCATACACTGGTATTTGTGTATTGAAGGTAAGTGAGTCTCGCTGTAAATAAATCACTGAAAGTGTAGTATCGGGATATAGATTGTTGGTAATCAAATCCGGACGAGAATCATTGTCTACATCCGCTAAATCAAATTGTACATCGCTCAGAAAATCCAACTTCAGTGAATCAACAAGGGAAGTATCCCCATATGCCAGGAAGGCTGAAATATGTGTGCTATTGACCGAATCATATCTGAAAAACAAATAATCCAGATATCCATCGTAATTGTAATCCACTACCCTTCCAAATGCAGCTTTAGTTTGTGGTAAAACGATTGTGTCTGTTGGGGAAAATACCTGCGCTTCGGAACTGATCATCCAGACCAGCCCCAGGATAGAGAAAACGTACTTTTTCATCATTATTCTTTTTTGGTAATCCCGAAGCTCAATGGAATACTCAACTTACTCTTTATTGGCCGGCCGTTGAGTGTTGCCGGTTGCCATGCTGGCATATTTTTGAGAATCTTTATTGCCTGTGCATCAATCGCCTCCCCCAGTGTATTCATCAATTGGATATCCTGGATTTCACCCTGTGCTGTAACTGAGAACTGTACTTCCAGAGTGCCTTCCATAGCGTCTAAAACTGCTACTTCCGGATACTGAAGCTCGCTATTGAAATACTCATACAGGTGCTCATACCCATTTGCAGGACTTGCTGGCTGATAACCCAGGTTAGTTTTGTTTACCTGCTTTGATTCATCCTCTTTTATTGGAGGCAATACCTTTTCTTCCTCAGGCTGAGCATTCCCACTAGGCTCCACTTCGACTTTTTCCGCTGCTGCTGTCTCTTCCAGTGGTGGCATGACCAGGACAGGAGCCTGCTGCTCTTCCACGGTCACGCCCTCCACCGGTTCCATTGAGACGGATTCTATATGCTGTTGAACATCTGAGGAAGGAATGGTCAAATACATAACAATACTGACACCAACCAAAGCCGATGAAATAATGCCCATTTTTGCTGCAGATGAAAGTCCCCCTGAAAGGTTCTGTGAAGCTCCATCAGCACTAATGCCCGATTGCTGATACAGGTCCATTAACCCATCAAAGTCCATCATACGCTCTATCTCCGCATCCGCTATGAATGGCTTCTCATCTAATATTTCTATTTGGCCTTTCATGATTTTTTCAATTTCTCTCTTAGCTTATCCAATATCCGATACATTCTTACTTTGGCATTATTTTCCGTAATGCCCATTACCTCAGCGATCTGCTGAAATTTCATTTCTTCAAAAAACCGAAGCTCAATCATCTCCACTTCTTCGTGCTTCAAACCCTTGATGGCTGCTCTCAATCTTTTGCGGTCGTCATCTGTACCCAAAGAAATCTCATCGGTAAGCAGATGAAAATGATGCTCATCCAAAACCACCGTATGTGTCACTGATTTTTTCCTAAAGTGTCCGTTACACTCGTTGATGGCTATTCTGAACAACCAGGAAGAAAAAGGTAAACCTTGATGACTGTAGCTTCCAATGCTGGAAAGAGCCTTCAAAAAGACTTGTGAAGTGATATCCTTGGCCAATGCTTTGTCTGCTACTCTGTGAAATACAAACAGAAATATCCGTTTGAAATACAGCCTGTAGAGCGGCTCAAAATTCCTTGGGTCTGTTTTCGCAGCGTCTATCAGCTCTTCTTCGGTGTGCTCCACTTCGGTTATCTGGTATGTTTCAAGTAGTTCCAAAAAGCTTCATTTTTTATGATTTCTGAAACCTTAATGCTCCAACTGGTAAAAAGATACAGTCTTTTTCAAAAAATATTATACTCTTCGATAATTGAGATAAAGAACTAAATTTTAAAACAACTGATTTAAACCTATCGACAAATTGGTGTGTCTTAGCATCAAACACCCCAGAATGAAGATTACAATTTTTACACTTACGTTACTTTTAATTATTTCTTGTGCTGATTAGGAAGCACCGCACCCGTGGGAAGTTGATAAAAACAAAGTCCGGGAACTCCTCTCTTCCTCTACGGACACTATCAAGGTGGAAAATACAACAATGGTTTTGAACACTCAACTCCTCAGAAACCGTAAATCCAAATCACTAGTTTCCGGGAGCCTCTCTTCAATGACCTCACTTACTGATATTGATTCTGTCCAAATACCAGAACAAATCAAACTTGTAAAACAATATGTGATCAACGGCGATTCACTTTGGGAAGCTGCTTATGAAGATCGCATCTATGTGACTGATCCATACATTCTGCAAAAAATCTCTTTGAATGGTCCGGAGTGGCAGGGAGACCGCATGACCGTTGTTGTAGAGATACAAAACATGAAGACTGATTCCAATTACTTTATTAAGTCAGAAAACCTTTCCATTCTATCCGATCTTTGATTAGACTGCTCCGAAAAACTTAAAAAATTCAGCATTGCTTCATCCGAATAGGTTACTTTGCCTTGGGTTAATAATGTAAGTATGAAGAAGTATTTTATAGGAATGGTAGTCCTTTTAGGCTTTCTGAGCCTTTCTGCACAGGACAAATCGAATCTCAGTTGGTGGAACGACCAGGTTTTCTACGAGGTATTTGTCAGAAGTTTTTATGACAGTGATGGCGATGGAGTTGGTGACTTCAAAGGCCTTACTGAAAAGCTGGATTATCTCAATGATGGCGATCCAACCACGGATACAGATCTAGGTATAACTGCACTTTGGCTGATGCCAATCAATCCTTCGCCCAGCTATCATGGCTATGATGTCACTGACTATACCGGAGTAAATGCCGACTATGGTACCATGGATGATTTCAAAGCGTTCCTGAAAGCTGCTCATGACCGTGGCATCAAAGTGATTATCGATTTTGTGATGAACCACACTTCCTCACAGCACCCGTGGTTCCTTGACTCACGCACTGGGCCTACTGCTGCGAAACGTGATTGGTACCGATGGACAGCTGATCAACCAACTTACCTGGGCCCGTGGGGTCAGCAGGTCTGGTATAGCTATAGCGATTACTACTATTACGCTGTATTTTGGGATGGAATGCCAGATCTCAACTATAACAACGCTGACACTAAAACAGCCATGTTTGATGCGGCTAAATTCTGGATTGATGAAATGGGCATTGATGGTTTCAGGTTGGATGCCGCTATTTATATTTTTGAAGATGGATCTCAATTGTTGAATGTACCAGCCACGTATGATTTCTTTCATGACTTCAGTGCTCACATCAAAAGCTTCAATGCTGATGCTATGACGGTAGGTGAAGCCTGGGAAGCTTCTGACCTGGTTGTTCCTTATGTGACCAATGATCGCATTGATTTCTGTTTTGAATTTGACTTGGCTACTACGATGCTCAATGCTGCAAACTCTGGCAACACTAGCGGAATAGTGAATGCTTTAAGGGATAAAATCAATATGTATCCGTACTATCAGTTTGGCACATTCCTCACCAACCATGATCAAAATCGACTAATGGATGTTCTTGGTGATGATGAGAATAAGGTGAAAACTGCAGCTTCAATTTATCTGACAATTCCCGGGATTCCATTCTTATACTATGGCGAAGAAGTGGGATTAACTGGTTCCGGAGCTGATGAAAACAAACGCCTGCCCATGCAGTGGACCGGAGGAAGAAACGCTGGTTTTACTTCAGGAACTCCCTGGAAAAACCAAGGCACCAATTATCAGACAAACAATGTGGAAACCATGAGTGCTGATGAAAGTTCTCTTTGGAGTCACTATAGAAATCTGATTCATGCCCGTACTGAATATGACGCACTCCGAACCGGAGATTTTATTGAATTAACAAGCGACAATGCAGCTATTTTGTCTTTTCTACGCAAGTCTGATAATAATCAGCGTGTAGTCGTTTTAGTAAATCCATCTTCATCCACCAAGTTCCTAAATGTGGATTTTGCTGACTATGCTGTAGCAGGTGATTTACCTCCATTCGATTTAATGACTTCTGCCGTAATCGGCACTTCATCCAGCACTGGCGACATTGAAAATATCAAACTGGATCCTTACCAAACAGCGCTGATTGTTTTTGATAAAAAGGAAGTGATATTAGACGCTCCCTCTATTTCAAAGGAGTTAACCTTTTATCCAAATCCAGCTCATGATTTCATTCATTTTTCCCAATCTGATGACGGTAGTTTCTCTATTTATGCATTGGATGGTAGACTGGTCAAATCCGGGACTTTGCAAGATCAAATAACAGTAAGTGATCTGAAAAGTGGTATTTATACCATCAGAGTGCAAACCAAAGACAATCAGATTACAAAAAAGTTAATGATATCGAATTGAACAAAGAAGGCGGGAAACCACGCCCGCCTTCAATTAACTGCCAATATTCACCAGTCAACCGCTGACTGGCGAATGATGGCGGTGATATGGATTAGTCATTATTCCTCCTTTGTCAAATTGATTTTTTGCCTTTCCCTTTAGGAACCAAAGGGTAAAAAAAGGCATAGTTGACAAAGTAGAATTATTTATTACTTCAGTGCCCAGATCTTCTCATAGCCTTTGCCCTGCTCATCAGCTTTCAGTCCTTCCATGGACTCCTTGAAGAGCGCTACCAGTTTGTCCACATTCATGATCTGGTGCAGTTGCTGTACTATGTCATCAGAAGACTTAGCCGTTTCACTGATTCCCTGTCCCGGGCCTGTGATCAACCCATTCGCATAAGTAGTAGGACCAACTTTATAACCATTTGTAGGGCCATCAATTCTGAAAGACATGCGTGGGCTCAATGCTCCATCTTCCCAGGCCATCGCACAGTCTACAGTCACAGAAATGATTCCATCCACACCCAGTTCCTTCATCAGTTTCACCTCAGGTTTGTCATTAGGAAATGTACTTGTTCGGGCTTCCCACATTTCACTCATTGTCGTTGGCAGCAGTAGCTTACATCCTTTATATGGCTTCACTACTACTTCTACAGACACAGTATCATCTATTGCAAAGAGATTGTCATACTCCTTTGCCTGCATGGTTTTTTCTATTGGCACCAGCTCCACATTCATCTCAGAAAGTAGTGCAGCTTCAAACTTCTGATAGAACTCATTTACCAATTGATCCCAGAATACTTCCGGAACTTCCGGGAAAGTCTTGGTAGTGATAGTTGTTGTCGTGGTGGTGGTTCGCACATTACCAATGGTCGATGTGGACGTGGAAGTCTTCACTTGTTTTTGCTTTAGTTCGGTAGCTCTCACGACAAAAGATGCCATGGCAAGTTTTTTTGGATGGCTCAAAGGAGGTCCCCAAAACGCATTTGGCTTGTTGGCCTGCACTTCAAAATCGTCTTTTGTCTTTTCCTTGTATTGCGCATTGTACTCATCCATACCCACTCCCAGGAATGTTTTCTGATCACCAACCAGATTTATTGGTGTCCAGTCCATGGCACCTGAAATCACCTGAGCAGCACCAAGAGCCGGCAAGTCCACTATAGTTTCTTTTGTTCTCTGAACGAGCAAATAATTACTGCCTTGCTCAAACTTATATGCTGTAGTAGCCGTGTGTTTAAATGCTTCCTTAGGAATGGTGATCTTGTCCACACTTTTGAAATAACCAATCTCATTAAAACCACGAATCCCCATTACTTTGCCCAGCACAGCTACATAAAAATCATCTGTTCCGCCCTGTGGGTGCTTAAGCTCCAGTACCAGATCTTCATCCATATTGATTTCAGCTACTTCACCTTTTGGCACTCCATTTACGGTAATAATCTCGATTGGCTCTATCGGCTCAGCAGTAATGGCCGCCTGATCGCCTTTTACAGTCTGTATGTTGATTTTATGTGATCCACTGTTTTCTGATACGATTCCACCGTAAAAACCATTGGCCACATGGTCAATATTATTACCGTCGATCTCCACCGTGCCATCTATTTTACTCATTCCCACTCCTTCTTTTTTCAGAAACATTACTCCACACATGTCCATCTTAGGCTCCCAAAACCCAAAATATTCGGTTTCTATCGTTTCCGTTTCACTTGGATACAGGTTCTGCATGTACATGACCTGCATGGAAAGTGTAGATAGGTCATCAGTCGTAGATGTGAGCAGATTACCTGCAAGTTTGCCCAATGACTTCATCGGGTTAAAGTTTTTCACCTTACTTTTCAGCTTACCACCAAATCCACCTCCATTATCATCGGAAGTTTCTTCATTAGGGTCTTCATTTTTCTTCTTGCCAAATGGCATTTGAGCTTCTACGGAATTAGCTAAAAGGAAGCCTCCCATAGCAAGTACGATTGTAAATAGTTTGAGTCGGTTCATAGTCTATTGGATAGTTAATTTCTATGAGGCAAGTTATGCCTCCCCGATAAGCAAAAACATACCGTGCTCCGGGTATATTGTCTACTGAAATTCCGAACCTAAATGTGTATATTTGACACATTTTAACATTTCACCCTTTTTCCTGTTTAATGAACTAACTTTATAATCGTCTTATCAGAAGCCCTTATTAAGGCTTTAATGATGTCTGGTATTGCCTGTGAAGCACAATAGAAAATGAATAAAACAACAAAAAACATACTTTATACCATCGTTGCGATCATCGTAATTGCATTGATTGCCTATCCAAAAATCCCAAAAAATGAAACGGTTGCAGCAGAAAGTGATAGCAAAGAAGCCACAAAACTGACCCTGGATGCAGTAGTGGTAAAAAAGGAAAAGCTGGAAAACCAGGTGAATGTGACTGGCACTTTGCTGGCAGATGAATCGGTGATGCTCAACCCGGAAGTTGCCGGCAAGGTGCAGGAGGTTCTTTTTGATGAAGGACAATATGTCCACAAAGGGGAAACACTGCTAAAACTCAACGATAGTGAAATCCTTGCGGAACTGGAAAAGCTACAGTACACCAAAGAGCTCAACGAAAACAATGAATACAGACAAAAGCAATTGCTGGAAAGAGAAGGTATCAGCCAGGCCGAATATGAAACTACCCAAACAGCACTCAAAACCACTATTGCGGACATAAAAATGTTACAATCAAGACTGAACAAGCATTATATCAAAGCTCCCTTTGATGGTGTAATTGGACTAAGAGATGTTTCCGAAGGCAGTTATCTGAGTGTAGGCCAAAGGGTAGCAGTCTTATATAAAATCAACCCAATCAAACTGGAATTTATGATCCCCAGCAAATACATCAGACTGGTGAATAAGGGTGACAAATTATCCTTTTCTGTGGATGCATACGAGGAGAACTTTTATGGAGAAATTTATGCTATTGAGCCTCAGATTGATCCGGAAACCCGCAGTATTCGATTACGTGCCAAAGCGAATAATCCTGAAGGAAAACTATATCCTGGTCAATTTGCAAGGATCACACTTATACTTGAAACCATACCTGATGCTATCATGGTACCTACTGAAGCTGTAATCCCCGAACTCAATGGAAAAAAGGTTTACAAATATGTAGACGGAAAAGTGGAGAGTACACAGATCACATCCAACATTCGTACTGAAAACCGACTTCAGGTAACTTCAGGTTTGAATGTGGGAGATACGGTGATTACCTCGGGCATTTTACAAATTGGTCTGGGAATGGAAGTAAATGTGAATATAAAATAACCATGGCTAGTCTTTCAAATATCAGTATTGAACGGCCTGTACTGGCCATAGTGATGTCGATAGTTATCATGCTGTTTGGTGTGATCGGTTTCAACTTTCTGGGAGTTAGAGAATATCCAAGTGTGGATCCTCCGATTATCACGGTTTCCACGAGTTACACTGGTGCCAGTGCTGATGTAATCGAAACGCAGATCACCGAACCTCTGGAAGAATCGATCAATGGAATTGATGGCATTAAGACTCTTTCTTCTATTAGTGCTGACGGCCGTAGCACAATTACCGTAGAATTTAACCTGGAAGTTGACCTGGAAGCTGCAGCCAATGATGTACGTGATAAGGTATCCAGAGCCATTCGCAACCTGCCTCCCGATGCTGACCCTCCCATTGTAACCAAAGCCGATGCGGACTCCAGTCCAATCATGGCACTGAGAATTTACAGTGAAAAGCGCAACCTGCTGGAAATGTCAGAAATTGCTGATAACATTTTCAAAGAAACATTCCAGACCATTCCAGGAGTTAGTGAAGTGCGCATTTGGGGAGAGAAGAAATACTCCATCCGACTGTGGATGGATCCTAACAAGCTGGCAGCCTACAAGATCACACCACTGGATATCCTCAATGCTGTAGGAGATCAGAATATCGAATTGCCATCCGGTAGAATAGAAGGATCAGCAACTGAGCTTACAGTAAGAACGTTCGGAAGGCTCTCTTCTCCTGAGGAATTTAATGATCTGATCATCCGCGAATCAACCAACGACATCATCAGGTTTAGTGACATTGGCAGGGCTGAGTTCTATCCGGAAAATGATCGTACTGCCCTTAGAAACAATGGCATTCCAATGGTATTGAATGCCATTGTACCGCAACCAGGATCTAATAATCTGGACATTGCCGAAGAGTTTTACAGGAGACTTAAAGACCTGCAGAAGAACCTACCAGATGATATCCAGACAGAAATTGCTTTTGACAATACTGAATACATCCAAGAGTCAATTACCGAAGTACAACAAACTATTTTTGTAGCCTTTGGCCTGGTGGTACTGATCATTTTTGCATTCCTACGTGACTGGCGTACGACTTTCATCCCGGTAATTACCGTCCCGATTTCATTGATCGGGTCATTTTTCGTCATGTATGTACTTGACTTCAGTATCAATGTACTTACGCTCCTGGGAATTGTTTTGGCCATTGGTTTGGTGGTGGACGATGCTATTGTGGTATTGGAAAACATCTACTCAAAAATAGAGGACGGAACAGAACCTGAAGTGGCCGGCAAGAAGGGAACTGAAGAAATATTCTTTGCCGTAATATCCACTACTGTTGCACTTACTTCGGTATTTTTTCCTATTGTATTCTTACAAGGCCTCACTGGAAGGTTATTTCGAGAATTTGGAATTACAGTAGCTGTGGCTGTCATAATCTCTTCTTTTGTAGCGCTCACACTCACACCTATGCTTTCCAGCCGAATGCTGAAAAAACGAGAGCAAAAGCAATGGTTTTACGCTGTTACCGAACCATTCTTTATATGGCTCAATCAAAAATATAACAACGCACTGGATGCATTTATGAGATACAGGTGGCAATCTGGGGTCATCATGGTTGTCTCCCTGGCATTGATATATGTATTTGTTGGCATACTGCCTTCCGAACTCACTCCTCTTGAAGATCGGGGCGTATTCAGAATAATTGCTACCGGACCTGAAGGAGCCACTTTTGACTACATGGATGAATATGTGATGGAAATTTCGAAGATGTTAGAAGAAGAGGTTCCTGAATCTCAATCCATGATTACTATTACATCTCCTGGCTTCTCCTCCTCAGCAGCTACCAATTCGGCCTTCATCATCATGAAGTTGAAAGATGCCAAAGACAGGAAGCGTTCTCAACACCAGATTGTACAAGATGTTAGTCCGTTTGTTGCCAAAAACACCATGGCACGGGCTTTTATTGCCGAGCCACAATCCATTGGCAGAAGTTTTAGCAGTCTTCCGGTGAGCTTTGTTATTCAGGCACGGACGCTGGAGCAGCTAAAAGAAGTATTACCTGAATTCCTCGAACAAGCCCGGCAAAGCCCCAAGTTTAGTTACATTGACCTTAACCTCAAGTTCAATAAACCTGAACTTGGAGTGCGAATCGACCGGGAAAAAGCCCGGACCATGGGCGTATCCGTAAGAGATATTGCACAGACATTACAGTTGAGCCTCAGTGGTACCCGTTTTGGGAATTTCATCATGAATGGAAAGCAATATTATGTGATTGGGCAGCTGGATCGCCAGGATCGAAATGACCCATTGGACCTTAAATCCATCTATGTAAAAACCAACAATGGTCAGCTGGTGCAACTGGACAACTTGATTACTTTAGAAGAGCGCTCCACTCCTCCGCAACTCTACCATTATAACCGCTTTACATCTGCTACAATCAGTGCAAAACTAGCTGAAGGTGTCTCTCTGGGACAAGGTTTAGAGGAAATGGATATCATCGCCGGCAAAGTACTGGATGGCCGTTTTCAAACAGCGTTGGCAGGAACTTCCCTGGAATTTAAGCAAAGCTCCAGCAATTTGTATTTTGCATTTGCATTGGCGCTGGTATTGATTTACCTGGTGTTAGCAGCTCAGTTCGAAAGTTTCCGTGATCCATTGATCATCATGTTTACCGTACCACTGGCTCTTTCAGGGGCGATGTTTAGCCTCTGGTATTTTAATGAAACACTCAACATCTTTTCACAGATTGGGATGATCATGCTCATAGGACTGATCACCAAAAATGGTATCCTGATCGTGGAGTTTGCCAATCAGCAGAAGTCTGCCGGAATGAACATCATGGATGCGATTCAGACTGCTGCCAAAATGCGTTTCCGTCCGATCCTGATGACGAGCTTATCCACAATTTTGGGTATTCTACCAATCGCTCTTGCACTGGGTGCCGGATCAGAAAGTCGTGTATCGATGGGTATTGCTGTAATCGGAGGAATGATCATCGCCACCTTCCTGAGCTTGTTTGTGATTCCGGCTATATACTCCTTCCTAACCGGAAAATCCAAGAGAATGGCGAGAGTGTGATGAATCAATCTTTAAAATCAAGGAATAGAACTTATCTAATATGAAAGTAATCATCACAGGAGCATCCGGAATGGTCGGAAAAGGAGTTTTACTCGAATGCCTGGATCACCCGGAAATAGATGGAGTGCTAACCATCGGCAGATCGATGCTGGATGTAGAACACTCCAAACTCAAGCAAATTGTCCATTCTGATTTTGGCAATTACGAAGCAATCAAAGACCAATTGACCGGTTATAATGCCTGCTATCTGGTGATGGGAATCAGTGCGGCAGGACTGAGTGAAGAGCAATACACAACTATCACCCATGACTACACTTTGGCTTTGGCCAAAACACTGCTAGAACTGAATCCAGAAATCACATGCACTTATGTGTCAGGTAAAGGAACGGATTCCACCGAAAAAGGAAGGATGATGTGGGCCCGTGTAAAAGGCAAAACGGAAAATGACTTACTGGCTTTGGGGTTCAAACAGGCTTTCATGTACCGCCCAGGTATCATCATTCCTCTGAAAGGCATCAAGTCACGGACTAAAGCTTATCAGTTTATGTATGACTATTTTATGTGGCTGGTGCGGCTGATCAAATTCCTCTCTCCCAATTCGGTAGTCAACACCACTCAAATTGGTTTGTCCATGATCAATGTCACTAAAACAGGTTATCCTAAAAACATACTAGATCCGATAGACATCATCGAATCATCAGGAGTGTGAGCCTTCATTAACGGCTAAAGCCATGCTTTTCTTAAATCTATTGACCACCGCACTAAAGTGCGGTGCTAGATACACTTCTCCATAAATCTTCTGAATTTCACCATTCATTTCACAACATTACACCGGTCTTCAACCTTCAATCATGAAAGAATACCCAATTGATTAACTTATTTCTCAGGTTTACCCGACATGTAGAAGACCAGTTCTCCCCCATTGACAATAGCCTCATGAGTTAGGAAATTACCTTCGAGTTCCTCCCCATTCAATAGGACTTTCTTCACATAGACATTCTTATCACTCTGATTTTTGGCGACTATTGTGAAGTCTCTTCCATACTCTAAATGGATCGTAGCCTGCTTGATAGCGGGACTTCCCAATGCATAATGATCAGCACCGGGAGCTACCGGGTAAAACCCAAGAGAGCTGAAAAGATACCAGGCACTCATCTGCCCGAAATCGTCATTGCCTCCCAATCCATTGACTTCCGGCTTGTACATGGCTTTCAGGATCATGCGCACTTTGTCCTGAACTTTCCAAGAGTCATTGGTCCAGTTGTAGAGATATACCACGTGATGAGATGGCTCGTTCCCGTGCACATAGTTTCCTATAATTCCATCCCTGGATATATCTTCGGTGTGCTCAAAATAGCGATCCGGGAGTTCCATCGAAAACAAAGAATCCAGATGCTGACTAAAACGATCCCTGCCTCCCATCAGACTGATCATGGAAGCAGGATCATGTGGAACATATAAGCTATAATTCCACGAATTGCCCTCAATAAAACCTTTCCATTGAGTATCCAGAGGATCAAACGGCTCTACCCATTTTCCATCGGATAATTTAGGACGCATGAAACCTGTTTTCGGATCGTAAACATTCTTATAGCTTTCTGATCGCTTGATAAATTCCTCATGAACATCATCCTTACCAAGTCGCCGGGCCATCTGAGCAATACACCAATCATCATATGCATATTCAAGTGTTTTAGACACAGAAGCCCTGCTCATATCTTCCGGCACATATCCTCTGTCAATGTATTCACCAATCCCATCAAAATACCGGGTATTGGCAGTTTGAATACAAGCCTTCAGCGCTTGTTCCACATCAAAATCCGCATTGCCTTTGATCACTGCATCAGCTATCACCGGAACACTGTGATAACCGATCATACACCAGTTTTCATTGGCATGGTGCGACCAGATAGGCAGCATGTGATGTACACTCTGCTGCTGATGGGCCAGCATCGATTGGATCATGTCCTGATTCCTTGATGGTTGAACAATATTGAAAAACGGATGCAGTGCCCGATAGGTATCCCAAAGGGAAAAGCTAGTATAGTTGGTAAAGCCTTCAGCCGAATGCACATTCTGGTCAAGTCCTTTGTATTGACCATCCACATCCATATAGACCGTAGGACCTAAAAAAGCATGATACATTCCTGTATAGAAATTAGTCATCTCTCCCTCATTCAAAGCTTCTACCTCAACCTTCTTAAGCTCTTCTTTCCAGGCTTGCTGTGATTGACTTTTGATCTGTTCAAAACCCCATCCCTGCGCCTCGGCCTGCATGTTATTCAAAGCACCTTCCATGCTTACAGATGATAAAGCCACCTTGATTTGTAGCTTCTCTCCTGCTTCCATCTTAAAGTCAAAGTGTGCACGAATTTTTTCGTTGGCAGCTTCCGGAAAATTGTTTTGCTGATCAAACCTCCCCCAAAAACCATGATAAGGATGCTTCTCATAGCTCTTAAAACCGTAAGATTTGACCGGCTTGCTGAAAGCCATGGCAAAGTAAACCGTTCGGGTTCTGGCCCAGCCATTGGTAGACTTATAACCCGTAACAAGGGTATCATTTTCCATTCGGATAAATGCCCAGGTGGTTTTCTCATTATAATTATAAATCCCGTGCATCATATCAAATATGATGTGCGCATCCTTCGTTTCAGGAAAGGTATATTGATGAACTCCAACTCTCGTTGTAGCTGTCAACTCAGCCAAGATATCATCGTCTTCAAGTTTCACGCGATAATATCCTGCTTCGGCCATTTCCTGGTCATGTGAAAACCGGGAGCGATAACCTGAATCAGGACTATTAGCAGTTCCGGGGTTTAACTGCAATTTTCCAACCGTCGGCATAATCAGAAAATCACCCAAATCGGAATGACCTGTTCCGCTGAAATGCGTATGGCTGAATCCAACAATTGTCGGATCATCATATTGATAACCCGCACAGTATTTATAGACATCACCCGTATATTTTCCGTCGATAGCATAAGGAATGGTATCCGTATCCGGACTGAGCTGAACCATCCCAAATGGTGCTGTAGCTCCAGGATAGGTATGCCCCATTTTGGCTGTTCCAATCATTGGATTCACATACTTGAGTACATCCACCTCCTGGGCATTTGATGTAAATGTGATAAGAACACAAATACTGATAAATATTCTAATAATCATTTCAATGGGTTTTTAGCGACACCTTCAAAGGTAATTTCAACGGGTTTGATCAGACCTTTTTCATCAAATTCCATACGGTCTATACAAGTGACACGGTGATCTCTGCCTGTGTCATTCAGTGGTCTTCGATGATAGACTATGTACCAGTCATCTCCATTTTGCAATACCGAATGATGCCCGGCTCCTGTAGCTACTTCTGGGTCTTGCTGCAAGACCACTCCGATACGTTCGAACGGACCAAAAGGAGAATCAGCTATGGCATAAGCCACCCGATAATTGGGTCCGCCCCATCCTCCTTCTGACCACATGAAATAGTACTTTTCATTGCGCATAAACATAATAGGGCCTTCCACATATTGATCCGGTGTGATCTCCAGAAACTGGCTTCCGTCCTCAAAAGGAACAATCTCTTTGAAATCATCACTTAACTTGACAATGTTGCAATGCCTCCAACCTCCATAAATCATATAGTATTGACCATCAGTGTCCAGAAAAACAAACTGATCAATAGGTTGTGCCTCGTTTACAATTGAATCCAAAAGTGGTTTCCCCAAATAATCTTTGAAAGGCCCTGAAGGACTGTCAGCAACGCCAATACCGATACCACCAACCGACTGATTATTCTGAATATCATTGGCAGCAAAAAACAAGAAATACTGATCGTCCTTTTTGACAATAGCCGGAGCCCACATAGCACTATCTGCCCAGCTAATGGCGGCTGTATCAATAATCCTGGAGTGTTTCGTCCATGTGATCAGATCGGGAGAGGAAAACGCATCCATAAACACCTGCCTACTGTAAATATCCGAATAGGTCGGATAGATCCAATATTGATCATCAAACACCGCTCCTTCAGGATCTGCATACCAACCTTCAAAAACCGGATTACCCGAATACGTTGTAGTTGGCTGACATGCAATCACCAGGGAGAATAAGACTATAAAATGAACAAAGTTTTTCATGCAGTAACTACTTTTCGGTACTCAGAGAAAATGGAAAATCAGCTTCATTTACCCCGCGCAACTTATTAGGCTCACTTCCCATTTCAAAATTCAAAACCGCTCCTCCCAGCAGTAATTCATGGGTTACATAGTTCTTTGGACTTGATTTTCCGTTGATGTCCAAAGACTGTACATATCGGTTTTCATCACTGTTTTTGGGCGCATTGATGACCAATTCTTTCCCGTTCTCCAATTGGATCGTAGCCTTTTTAAACAGAGGGGCACCCAATACATATTCATTAGTCGCCGGGCAAACCGGATAAAACCCTAAAGCAGAAAAGATGTACCAGGCAGAGGTCTGTCCATTGTCTTCATCACCACAGTAACCATCCGGTGTGGGTTTGTACATTCTGTTCATTGTTTCTCTGGCCCAATACTGGGTTTTCCAGGGTGCTCCGGCATAGTTGTACAGATAAATCATATGCTGGATGGGTTGGTTGCCGTGAGCATACTGCCCCATGTCCGCAATCTGCATTTCCCTAATTTCATGGATCACTCCACCATAGTAGCTGTCATCAAAAACAGGTGGCAACAAAAACACTGAATCCAATTTCTTTATGAAATTTTGCTTTCCACCCATGAGGTATACAAGTCCCTGAACATCATGAAATACAGACCAGGTATAATGCCAGCTATTTCCCTCAGTAAAGGCATCTCCCCATTTGAATGGATTGAAGGGTGACTGGAAACTTCCATCCTGGTTTTTACCGCGCATCAAACCTGTCTGGCCATCAAACAGCTTTTTATAATTCTGGGCACGTTCCCGATAGGTACTGATTTCCTTTTTTGGCTTGGCCAAAGCTTTGGCCAATTGATAAATGGCGAAATCATCATAAGCATATTCCAATGATCGGGCTGCACTTTCGTCGATCCCAACATCATAAGGAACGTAACCCAACTCTTTATAAAAATCAGCTCCTTTTCTACCTATTGCTGAAATCGGGCCTTCATTATTTGCTCCATGAATCAATGCTTCATAAAGCGTTTCAATGTCGTAACCTCTAAGGCCTTTGATGTAGGCATCTGCCACCACAGACGCACTGTTATTGCCAACCATGATATCTGCATAACCAGGGCTTGACCACTCCGGTAACCAACCGCCTTCCAGGTAATCATTAACCAATCCCGCCTGCATTTCCTTATTGATCGATGGATAAACAAGATTCAGGAATGGGTAAAGTGCCCGGAAGGTATCCCAAAACCCTGTGCCGGCAAACATGTATCCCGGCAACACTTTTCCATTGTATGGACTCCAGTGTACCACCTCTCCTGCTTCATTGATCTCATAAAGTTTATTGGGGAAAAACAATGTCCTGTACAAACTGGAATAAAAGGTTCGCTGCTGATCAATGCTACCACCCTCAATCTGAATCCTACCAAGTTTCTCATTCCATTGATCTTTTGCGTGCTGCCTTGTTGTTTCAAAATCATCATCCGCCAACTCTCTTTCAAGATTCAGCTCAGCCTGTTCAAAACTGATAAAGGAAGAAGCCACCTGAGCATGAACCATTTCACCTTCCTCAGTTTTGAACCCAACCAAAGCACCAGCATGATTCGCCTCTATTTCCTGCTGACCAGGCAGCAATTCATCACCACTCCAGGTATTTACTTCGCTAAATGGTTTATCAAACCTGATGACAAAATAGTTTTTAAAATTCACCAGTTTACCACGGGCATATTTTGTTGTGTAGCCAATGATCTTATTTTCTTCAGAAACAATTTTGATATAAGACCCTTTATCAAAAGGATCAACTACCACATAAGCGCTATCGGAATGCGGAAACGTAAAACGGAACTGCGCAGCCCTTTCTGTGGGCGCCAGTTCAGTGGTAATGTCATGATCGGCCAGATAAACCTTATAGTAATAGGGTGTTGCTGTCTCTGACTTGTGCGAAAAATAGCTGGCCCTCTCCTCCTGATTAAATTTCCGACCAATTACTGGCATTATGGCAAACTGTCCATAATCATTCATCCAGGGCGACGGCTGATGCGTTTGTTTAAACCCTCGGATTTGGTAAGCATCATAAGTATAAGCCCAGCCGTGACCCATTTTCCCGGTTTGGGGAGTCCACATATTCATGCCCCAGGGCACTCCAATAGCCGGATAAGTATTGCCATTAGACAATGTCGGTTCTGAATCTGTTCCCATCAAAGGGTTGACAAAATCAACTGGTTGCTGTTGGGCTGTTGTGGTACCAAAAGCAATTATGAAGACAAAGAAGAATGTTCGCGTAAGGAATGGGTGCATTTGAAGAATATGGGTTTATTTCAGTTGTATGAATAGAATACCAATCTAAAGCATCCAAAGGATTCATGCTCAATATTTATCAGGAATAATCATGAAGTACAAACCCTAAACCTGCCCAAGTTGTGAACAACCTTTCGGTGAAGAGAAAAATTTGAATAATTTAGTTGCAACACAAGTAATAAACCTAATTCAATGACACCAAGCCTCATCAAAACCATTTTGCTCGTAGTGCTCGCAGGCGGACTCACTTATTCAATAATTTCAGGAAGATCATCCATCAAAGAAGCTCACACGCTAACAACTGAACTGAACGCACAGGTAGATTCACTGAAAATGATTTCAGAAGAATACACCATCCTTCAGGGAAAATACGACAGTCTTTTGGGAGACTTAAGCAAAACCAAAGAAAACGTAACTAAGCTTCGGGAAAAGATTGACCTGATCAGTAAGTCGCAGACCAATAGCGTATTGAAAATCAAGAATGAACTGCAATACATCATCGGGGAATATGATTCTCCGAACCTGGTTGTTTCGTCAGATTCCACCAACATTAACGAATTAAGATTCTGATTATGAAACAGTTTTTAATAGCTCTCACAGGAATCCTTCTGGCAGGAATCACACATGCTCAAGAAGTACATTTCAAAAATACCGACCAAAAGGTAATGGTTCACAAAGGTGAAACGGTCCGCATTGATGTGGATACTGCATACATCATCAGTAAATCCCGAGCAGAACTGCTCAACGAAAAACTGGATGAACTGGTAGCAACAAGAAAAGCCAACGAGCAGCTACAAAACATCAATCAAACGCTTTTAAACAAAGTGAAAGACGTAGAAAACCTTGTCGATGATCTATTACAAAAGATGGGGGACAATACAGCCAGTGTAAATGTTGATATCGCTGAGATAGCTAATCAACTGGATGCCAGTCTCAACACTCTGAAAGAAAACAACGAGGCTCTATCGAAGAACAATACTGAGCTACAGCAACAGATAAGCACCCTCGACAAAACCATCAAAAAGCTGAAGAAAGAAATTCGTGGTATTTGGTGGAATGGTATTGCTGACAAGATTGTGACAGGAGCCATCGGTGTTGGTATTGGCCTGCTGATTGCTGCTTTGTAAAATATCAAAAGCAGATTAGTAAATCAGCAAGCCAGTATTATCTCTCATTGATCAGGTTCGTGATCAATTCAATCTCCTCTTGACTATAAACAGAGCCATCAGGACGGAAAATATCATGAAACCAATTTTCAGGTTCTTCACCTGAAGGCACCGGAGTATCCCAGGCATAGATGGTATTGGACTTACCCGAAACCAGTCCCCAGTTGATTGCAGTGATATTGTTTTCTTTCAGTAAAGGCATGATCCTCTGGAAAGTACTTTCCCGTGTTCTCGCCATGTATTCTGAACAAATCATAGGACGCTCATAAGCCTTCAAGGTGTCGATCATCTTTTGATGCTCTTCAAAAGTTTGATAATTGTGATAAGTAATGACATCTGAATGTTCTGCCTGAAATTTGTTCAAATCATAGAGTGGAAAACTCCAGATCCCTGCACTCAATGGCTGTGATGGATTCACCTCACGCCCCCACTTGAAAACCGCCTTCAGCAAAGTCATGGATTCATTGCCATGACCTGAGTTTCCCGGCTCATTGTACAAATCCCAGATAAAGATTCTCTCATCATTTTTAAAATGGCCCATCACATCCTTGACATACATTTCCAGTGTGTCCATCAATACCGGTGATTCACTGAGTGATGTTCCCGGATCCTGCACCCAGCCGGAGTTGTGAATACCCGGTTTCGGATCCGGCTGTGGGCCAGCCTGATAAGTTGGGTTCCAGCAATCATCAAAGAACACAAACATTGTCACGATACCATGACCATCAGCGATCTCCAGGTACTTTTCCATGCGTTGTTTAAACCCTTCAGGATCTACTTGCCATGCCAGGTGATGTAAGTAAACCCGCATGACATTCATGCCAATGCTTTCAGCGAAACCGAGTTCCTTATCTATTGTCAGAGAATCAAAAGATTCTTCCTGCCACATTTCCAATTGATTGATCGCCGTGCTGGGATTGAAATTAGCTCCCGCTAACCATGGGTATTTAGCATACCATTCTTTTGCTTTTTCTTTCGACCATCGAGTACCAGTTTGCTGAATAACTTCTTTCTCAGTGTTGGAAGAATCGGCCTTCTTAGATTGTGAACACCCGAAAAAGAGGATGATGGTGGCCAAAAGTAGCGTTAGTCTCATAAGTGCTTTGAGTTATCAATTCTTGAAATCGAGTTTCAATATAATCAAAAGATTCTCTGAGAGTTTATGAGTTTTATCTCCAGGTATGCCAAAACAAAAAATCTGGTAACGATAATCCGTAAACTTTTCAGTAATACAGGAACAGCTTTTAAAATCTCAAATTAAATAGCTGTTCCACTACCCATACCTGACAAAATCACCACAAGAATCTTATGTCAATCGGACTAACAGTAAGGCAGAAAACAGAGGCTTCATCCTGATCTTTTCAAAGCTGAAGTTCGTGATCATGTAAAAAAGTAAATCATGACATTACTTAAGCTTTCTTCGCTTTTTCCTTCAAACAGCAAGAAAGATCAAAGAGAAACCATATAAATTTTAGGATTTCAAATATTGATCAATAATGATACCTGCACATTATAAACAGTACTGTATCATTGTCAAATTTGTACACTAATCTGTGTTCTTTTGTAATTCGTCGGGACCAATAACCAGTTAAATTTTCTTTAAGTGCTTCAGGTTTACCAATGCCTTCTGTAGGAGTCCTACAACATTCCTTTATCAATTGATTGATCTTACGAAAGGTCTTTTTATCATCTTGATTCCATTTCATGAAATCATCAAAGCAATCTGGAGTAAATTGGATATTCCTCAAATTCAATCATTAGGTTTCGGGAGGCTAATTCTTTCAACCTCAGAAATCTGTTTTTCCAGAAATTCTTTATTTGCGGTTGTCAGGTTGAGATATTCAGTAGCAGATAAATCCTCTCCATTCACAGCTACTTCTTTCAACTTTTCTAGGTTGAAGATGATTGATCCAATTGAAGTTTTAACTTTAAACTGAGAAGTAGGAAGATATCCCTCCACCTTATGAAGAATTGCTATAAATTTATTGAGTTTGTCATAATCTTCCTGCCAAAAAACTGTCTTCTCTTTAGAAATATGGCTGACCAACCCTTGAACCTTTAAATCCAGATCTTCATAGCTATTTATCAACCAAGACCCCAAAGTCCTAGGAATAAAATTGAGAAACCTGCTAAGTGACACCTTTGCTGGTGTTAATTCTCGTTCTACAGTGTCAAGGCTATACAACATAAAACTCAAGTTTTATTTGACTCATGTTAATTAGTTTCAAATTAACATAAATATTCAAATTTTAGTTTTAATGATCCTTTTTTTGTGAGCTAAGTTCCAAATAGGGATAAAAGAAAAAAGGTCGACAAGTTGTCGACCTTTCTAGTAGCGGGAGCTGGACTCGAACCAGCGACCTTCGGGTTATGAGCCCGACGAGCTACCAACTGCTCCATCCCGCGATGTTATTTTATTACATCGCTTCTTTGAAGAAAGAACCCGAAGAAAACTTTTCTTTTTCCGACGAGCTACTCCCGAATATTTCGGGACTCCATCCCGCGATGTAATGACCACTTTTTGAAGATTATCTCCGGTTAATTCATAACGCTAACCAGCTTCTCTGAACGTTTTCAGACCTCTTTGCTGTGAAGTGGACTGCAAAAGTAGTATAGTCTTTTACATTACCAAAAGGTTAAGGTGAAATAATAAAAGTTTTTCTAGTTCACTCTGATAAATTAATGATCCAATACTACTAAACCTCTGGCTGTCATACTGTAACAACTTTACAAAAAACAAAGCCCGATTTTTTGAAACCGGGCTTTGAGCGAGATAATGAAAAATATATTATTCCTCTTTATCAACAATATGGATCACTAAAGCCCTATACCCATAGTTGTCCAGAGAGTTTTTTAATCGGTATTGAATGGTAATAATGGTTCCTACTTCAAAATCAAAATCATCGTCATCTACCGCTGGAACGGTATAATCATAACTAAAAGTGGATTCCAGCCCTGACAAGTTGTAAAATCCATCAGTCAGTGTATCTACTGGATGCGGAGCTTCCTGCCCATTCACCCTGCCGTAGTATTGGCGATAAAACTCCAGCTCTACCAACTGAGCGTCCTTACCACTGGTAAAATCAGCTTCCAGCTTCAGCACATCACCAATGCTGGCATCAACTTCACGCAGCGATTGTGTGTTCTTTTCAATCACAGTTCCATTCACTTTGATAGCCTCCACATTCGGAGCCTTATCCAGGGCATTTTCCAACTCCTCCAACTGTGGATTATTGTTAAAACCGCCTGTAGTACATGCTGCACCTAGTACAGCCATCAGCACTATCGCTATATAATTAATTGACGTTTTCATTTTTTGTCCAGGGTTTAGTGGTTTGAAAGTTTGCTCCGGGCAGATTCAAGTTGAATGAAAGATTGTAATCCTCAGGATCAGTATTGTCTGCCTGAATATCTACTGTTCCATCCATGTACAAACCAAAGATGGTTTCGTTGGCACTTTGAGGCTGGTATATCCCCTCTGTGGCGCTAATCACAAAGAACCTACCGGCATTCTCAGCTGCAGGATGCGCATATACATCCGTACAGGAAAAATAGCCAGAGGCCAACTTTCTGACAGTCATGGTTTGACCATAAGAAGCACCGCTAAAAGATTCACTGATTGAAAAGTATTCACCTGAAAGATCAATCGCACTGATATCTTCTTTAGCGATCAGTACATAGCGTGTCTCAATAACAGTAGTTTCATCACCCAGATCATTCACTGTAGTCACCGAATAATTGACGGGGTAGATGCCTGGAGTATCAAAATCAACAGCATCTAACCCATTGACTTCTATCTGCTCAGAAATATCATCTGTTCCTAGCAGTGCTGTCACACCAGGGTCGGTTACACTGTTCGCTTCTCCAACCACATAAGTGATCGGATTATCGCCCTGTAAAACGATAGAGGGAAAACGTATGGTACCAACTGTTATATCCTCTGAATCCAACGTTCTATCACATGACAAGATCACCAGCGATAAAACAGTAAGAATCAGGATGTTAATCGATTTATATATTCTTTTCATATAATTTCCTTTTAATGATTAAAAAGTGGTATCCCACCAAACTGGTGTATCAAGACTTTCCAGTGATGGCACATTGGGATTGGTAGCTGTTTCGTTAGCAGGCCAGATGAGCCGCAGCGGAAATGTATTAGGAAGTGGCTTACCCAAAACAGATGGATTCAGGGTTGGCACTCCCGTTCTTCTCCACTCAGTCCATCCTTCAAACCCCTGCTTGCCATTAAATGCCAGCCACTTCTGATAGTAGATAGTACTCAGGTTGCCATCATACTCATAGTTACCCCCAGAGCTAACCAGGGCACTTCCATCCAGACCATGAAAGCTGAATGAAGCCATTACTGCCTGATCATAGAGTGATTTGGCGTTGCCTGTACCCCAGCCTCTTTGTACAGCCTCGGCCTGCAAAAACAAGCTCTCATATCCTGACATCAGCACCACATCTGCATCCGCGTTGATCACAGTATTGTTATCTGGTGGGGAGAAATCTGCAAACACCTGACCACTGGTAGTACCGGTTCCCTGAACCAAACCAACATACGTATTGGAGTTGGGCGACACATCATAAAATGCACTCAACCGATCATCAGCATTATTGAGCAATGCACTAATAGAAGTAGCACTACCCACTATATTCTGAAAAGTAGTCTGATTCAGGTTTTGCCAGAGTGGATTCTGATTGTTGGTATTTGGAGAGAAACTCACAATTGCGTCATTGCCGGGAGACATAAAAGAAGCTCCCTCACTATACAGAGCTTGAATACCTGCCTGAGATACTGCACTTCTGGCATCTGCCTGACGAATGAAAATCTTCAGTTTGAGTGTGTTTGCAAATGCAATCCACTTCTTCATATTACCTCCGAAAATCAAATCATCACTTACCGGCGTTACTGCATTGCCAGACAAATCAATCATCGCCAATGCCTCGTCCAACTTTACAATCAGATCATCATATACAGCCTCACCATCGTCAAACTTTGGCTCCAACATCCCATCTTTACCCTGAAGAGACTCGCTGTAAGGAACCTTGTCATACAGGTCGACCATAATCTGATAAGTATAAGCTTTGAGGATCATAGCAATAGCCGCATAATTTGGCATACCCTCCTCCAATGAAGCTTTTCTTACAAATTCCAGATCCTCAAGACTAGTAGCATAGATTCTGGACCATGCTCCGTTGAAGTTGTTGGTGTTGATGTTGTACAACTCCATGTATGAATACTGTGATGCAGTAGGTCCCTGAGTCCAATACTGGGCCAAATGAGATCCCAGTAGATTGTAGTCTGCCTCGAGCGTAACCGCCAGTCCAACCTGTCCGGCAGGTAAAGTAAGTGTCGGTGTAGAAGTGGCTGGGTTATTCGGACTGGTATTGATATCGAGGATTTTATCCCCACAGGAGAAAGCTCCCAGAGACATCAGCGATACCATTATTATTTTATATATGCTTTTCATATCTGATCAAAGTTTAATTTTCAAATCAAAGCCATAGTTTGCCTGAGGTGGAATTCCAAGGAATTCATATCCCTGCTGGTTTTGGTTACCAAATGCACTGGCTTCAGGGTCAATAAAGTGATTATTCCCCTGTGTATGCAACCAGAGGTTTTGTCCAACAAGCCCAACAGTAATTCCTCCAAATGGAGTCTTAGCAATCAGGCTTTTCGGCAATGAGTACCTCAAAGCCACCTCTCTCAGCTTGATGTAAGAAGCATCCAAAAGCACCATTTCATTTCGTGATCCACCCTGGATATTGGCCCAGTAGTTTCTGACCGTACCGGCAGACATGGTGATTGGAGTTGTATTCGCACTGTACACAGGGTTACCGTCATCATCAGTATCAGTCTGCACTACAGAGTTTGGTACAATCCATTCATTTCTATTGTTAAAGGCAGTCTCTTCCGCTAAACCAGCAAAATATAGCTGTGCAGCTGTAGAAGAAGCAATTTTACCACCCTGGCGAGTATTGAGGGTGATACCCAATGAAAGCCCTTTGTATGAAAGTGTGGATGTAGCACCTCCATACCATTTTGGTTGGATAGTTCCAATCTCCACCGGATCCGGATCATCAAGCGGAATACCATCATTGCCCACTACAATCTTACCGTCATCAGTTTTCAAAGCCTGAGTGGCCTCAAACACTCCATACGGCTTGCCTACAATCATTTTCAGCCCAGGAGTAAGTCCTTGTGCTACTAAAACCAGCTCTGTATTTCCAGGATCAAGCTCCTCTACCCTATTTACATTTTTGGTGAAGTTGACTGAGAGATCCCATCTGAGGTTGCCAACTTTTACCGGTGTGGTATTGAGCTGAAGTTCTATTCCTTTGTTAGAAATCTGACCAATATTTACCACCTGGGTTGTAAATCCTGAAGACGGAGCAACTGTAGTATTCAGAATCTGCGAAGAAGAAATACTGTTGTAATAAGTCGCGTCCAGATTTACCCTGCCATTGAAAAACCTCAGATCTAAACCAAATTCATAAGATTTGGTGATTTCAGGTTGCAGATTGGGATTACCAATGGTATTTCCTTCACTGAATCCCGGTACGATCACACTTCCATTATTGAATGGAAACTGAACCGTGGCAAAGCTTGCTCCAATATTGGTCTGCGCGAAAGTCGATCTTGTCAAATATGGGTTTGCATCATTACCTACCTGTGCATAGCTAGCTCTCACTTTTCCAAAACTCAGAATATTGTTAGAAATGCCAAACGCATCCGTGAAGACGAAACCAAGGTTTACACTTGGATAGGAGAAACTATTGTTATTCAGCGGTAACGTTGAAGACCAGTCAGTACGATAAGTTGCCCCAAAGAACAAATAACCTTTATAAGAAAGATCAACTGATCCGTATACACCATAAATCCTTCTTTTCGTGTAGTTTCCTGCAGAATTATAAGAGCCACTTACATTGGAAAGACTCGGGAACTGCGGCAAAGTCAATGCATTGATAGTCGTCCACAGGTTATCAGTTTCACGCTGATTGAAGTTATAGCCGAGTAAGCCGTGGAACTCCAGCTCAGGCATCAAAGTATGATTGAAATTAAGCATTCCATTCACGTTGATTTCCCTGTTTCCCAATCGTTGCTCCGTGTATTCACCATTTGAATCAAAAGCTGCCCCGGTATTTGGACTTCCCGGCTGGTATTGCACTAAATCATGTAGCGTATTACGCTTGTCTGAAATCACATCCGTGCCCACTCTGAGCGTTCCACTCAACCAATCGAGAGGTGTATAAGTAACCTGCACATTGCCATAAATTCGATTGAGGTCTTGGGTACTAAAATCCCTGTTGAGCGAATAATATGGATTCACAATAAAGGAGGTGAAAAAACCATCAGGAGTGTTGAAAGGATTGTTGAGGTCTTTCATATCCACCACACTAAAATCCCGCGGCATATTGTAAATCTGAGCCAATGCCTGGTTTCGCTGCCCGATCAATGGCAGATGAGCATTCTTTCGGACATAGTTGATAGAGGCAGAAGTCTTCACCTTTGGGCCAAGATTGGCGCTTCCATTGAAAGTGAGGTTATCTCTGCGGAGGTCTGTATTGAGCATTACTCCCTTCTGATCCAGGTCATTGAATGACAGAAAGTAGGTGGCATCAGCATTACCTCCGGAAAGTGTCACCGAATTCTGAAATGTCCTTCCCAGGTTCCAAAAGTCCTTTACATTGGAAGGTTGAGCCTCATAGCGCTTGTAGCGCTGCACATTATTGACAATAGCTCCGTACGGTCTTAAGCTACCATCAAAAGCATCTCCCCAGCTTTCCTGATCAAAAAGATAGCTTTGATTGTCTCCAAACTGTCCCTGACCAAACTTATTTTGAAACTTTGGGATGATATAAACCTGTGACAACATGAAAGAGCTATGCAGTGAGATATTGGTTTTACCACCGGTATCAGAACCTTTTTTGGTGGTAATCAACACCACTCCATTGGCTGCTCGTGAGCCGTAAAGCGCCGCAGCAGAAGGGCCTTTGAGCACCGTTACCGACTCTATGTTTTCAGGACTGATGTCGTTGGCACGATTGCCTCCATCTACAATGTTGTCATAAAAATTACCGGAAGACTGCACATTGTTGCTCGTACCATTGTTGATTGGAATCCCATCCACCACGACCAGCGCCTGATTATTACCAAGCAGTGAAGTAGGTCCTCTGAGCACAATTCTGGTAGAACTTCCCAGCGCTCCTCCAGCGTTGGAAATTTGTGCTCCTGCTATTTTCCCCTGGAGTGAATTGAGCACCGACACCTGATCCGCTTTGGTCAACTCAGTACTCTTCACTTCCTGAACGGAATAACCCAGCGCCTTTTTATCGCGCTCTACACCGAAAGCCGTAACAACCACTTCTGTAAGATGTGTTACATCCTCAGTCATGTTAATATCAACTACAGCCTGGTCCCCCACGGCTATTTCCTGGGTTTGCATCCCTATAAAGGAAAATACGAGCACAGCGTCATCGCTTTTTAACGACACTTTGTAGTTTCCATCCAGATCTGTGATGGTTCCCTGGGTGGAACCTTTTACCACCACATTCACTCCCGGAATCGGAGCTCCGTCACTTCCGAGCACCTGCCCCGAGACGGTCTTTTCCTGGGCATACAGTATACCCTGAAGCATGATTATACATGCCATAAGTAGAAGTTTTCTCATAAACATCTGCGTTTTGTGAAACAAGATTTTGCAGTGTAAGCTTATGAGAGACTTTTCGTGAAAAATTGTAAAAAAGAAAGATCATTCCAATAAGGGTAATTCATAAATAAGCCCCTGAAACTAAAAAATGGGCTTTTAACTGAATTTGGATTGTAAAAAAGCCCGGAAAATGAAAAAGCTGTCTCTCAGAAAGAACAGCCTTTTCAAACAGTATAACATAAAGTGGATGCTCGAAATAAGGGTATTCACCCGGTAAGTAATTGTAAAAAGGAAGGTGTAACCCTGAATTGTAAAAAAGAAAGATCACTTTCGATTGAATCATACTCTATCCACAAAAGCATGGAATACCTGTTCTTATTTTTTTTATTGGCTGCAATGGGTTTCTTTTCATTCAGGACCTTTTTTAATAAGAAGAAAACTGAAGTAAGTAAAATTGAAGAAACAGCCCTTGCTGAAAAGGAAAAAGCTTTTAACCGAATACACGAATGGATAATGGATGACAAGCAGTTTCTGAATTCAGACCTGAAGCTGGAAAAAGTAGCTAAAGGAGTGCATCTCTCCGAAAAGCAAGTATCCTCTGCGATCAATACGATTGCCTGTCAAAACTTCAATGCATACATCAACAAACTAAGAATTAAGGAAGCTCAATCTCTTCTCAACGACACCTCATTCAACCATTATACAGTGGATGCAATTGCTGAAATGGTAGGCTTTGCTAATAAGGTTTCATTTTATAAGGCATTCAAAAAAGTCACCGGTCAATCTCCTACTGATTTTAGAAAATCGCTAAAACAGTCAGACCATTAAAACCCCTACTCATTTCAAAAAAATGTTGTAAACATGCCGGAATGTTTACTAAATCATCGCAATTCTTAACATATCCGCAAAATAAAAGTAAGTGTAGAGGTAAGGGACACCTGTCTTGAAGAGAAAAAAGATGTTTCTAATCAAGTCCACACCCACTTACAAAGAATTAATCCACACGATCAAGACCTATCACTTTAGCAGAATCAATGAAAAGCTGATGTTTATGCCAGATAATTTTGTTGATCTAACCATCAACCTTGGGCCACCTGTTAGTCGTCAGTTAATCGGCTTTCTCAGATCTCGCACATTACAAACAGGAGAAATCATCCTAAGTAATTGCAGAAGCAAAGGCCTGACACTGCAAGCTGAAGAGTTTCATTTGATCTCAGCTAAAATTCCTGCGCATTATACCCGTTTATTTTTCAATGATGAAAATACAATGGAACGCGATCAAACAATTAGTTTAGGCATATTCCCAGAGATCCAAACATCAGAGCAATTCGAACAGCACCTCAGTCAATGGTTCAAAAATTTACCACATTTTGAACCCAGCTTTTTGGTAGATGAAGCTACCCACATCATCAGAAAATCACAGGGTGATATCAAGATAAAAGAGGTCATTGAGCAACTTGGTATCAGTAAATCACATCTTGAACAGCGCTTCAGCTACGAGATCGGGCTATCACCAAAAGAATTCTGCAAAATCGAAAAGCTTAAGTACTTTCTTGCCAATTACAGTCAGTACCAGGACTCGATGAACCTTACTCAACTCGCATTCAAATCCGGCTATTATGATCAATCTCATTTGGTCAAAGAATTCCGATATTTTATGGATGTTAGACCCAGAGAATTTCTATGTATGGCCGGGTTAACTTTTTAACCTACCAGAGAATTAAACCCAAATTATGCATTATGGCATAATTTGCCCAAAGGGCAGACGAAAGCTTTGCTTTGTCTGGGTTACCCTGACAAATATTTCTTTTGGAAGAAATATTTCGTCATTATGCAATAGAATATTTTAGGTTTGATAACCAATTATTCTATTGCATAATCAGGGTTAAAGAGGATTTTACGAAATTGCACCTCTTATGACTCAGGAGCAACCATTCAAATCCGGCTTTGTGACCATCATGGGGAAACCTAATGTTGGGAAATCTACACTGATGAACCGACTAACAGGTGAACGAATCTCCATCGTTAGCAACCGGGCACAAACTACTCGCCATCGGATATTTGGCATTGTCACCACAGAAGATCATCAGATTGTCTACTCGGATACACCGGGCACATTGGAGCCGAGCTACAAACTACAGGAGCGTATGATGGGGTTTGTAAAAAAATCCCTGGAAGACGCAGATGTAATCCTCTACATGGTAGAGCTAGGTGAAAAAAACGATCATCAGGAGTGGATTGAGCTAGCTAAAAACACACAGATTCCAATGCTTTTTGTGGTCAATAAGACTGATCTGGGAATTGGCTCCCAGGTTTATGACAAAGTCACCTATTGGAAGGAGCAGCTACCATGGATCAAGCCGATTACGATTTCGGCCAGCGAAGGTGAAGGTGTGAAAGAACTGGAAAGTAAAATTATGGAGCTGCTACCTGTGCATCCGCCCTATTTTCCGGAAGACGAGCTCACCGATAAAACCGAACGCTTCATTACTGCGGAGATTATTAGAGAAAAGATCTTCCTCAACTATAAACAGGAAATCCCCTACAGCTCCGAAGTAGTGGCAACGTCATTCAAAGAAAGCGAAAATATCATCCATATCAGTGCTGAAATCTTTGTGGAGCGTGACTCTCAAAAAGGCATCTTGATCGGCAAAAAAGGTGAAGCGATCAAAAAACTAGGAATTGACTCCCGAAAAGAACTGGAAGCATTCTTTGGCAAACAGGTTCATCTGGAAACATTCGTCAAAGTGGAAAAAGACTGGCGCAAAGATGATCAGAAGCTGAAGCGATTTGGATATTAAAGTATTGGGTATTGGGTACTGGGTATTGGGTTTAATTAATTTCCACAAGAAGGTCGTTTAAAACCGCAATTGTGATTGAAATGAAAATTCTCAAACCACAAATGAAAGGTACGAGCCTCTATTACCTGGAGGATGTCATCACAGTAGAATATAGCAAATGATACGTTAATCCCTTGACATCACCTTTCTGACCCAACCTTGATAAAGTCCTAATAACCTGTCAATCCAAAAAGCAATCTATATACCAGCAGAAATCTCTTTAAGCGCTGTTGGCCTGAGTGGCTTGACTTCATATCCGATCACATTGGGATGAGCCAGGCTTCGAGCCATATCATCTCCATTTATGGAAGAGCTCACCATAATTACCGGACAATTAAATCTTTTGAGTTTCAATTGCTCCAAAAACTCGAAACCGCTCATTTCAGGCATTCTTATATCCAATAGTATCAAGTCAGGCACATTGCCTTCTTCTAAATGTTCTAGAGCATTATAAGGATTGTGAAAAGCAAGAAACTTTGTGTCAACCAAATGATGCTTAATCATACTTTCAAATATCTTCAGCTGAATTATATCATCATCAATACTCCAAACATGTCTCACATGATGTAAGCGAGCGCGGTTTTGTGAAATCTTATTTTCATAATCCGACAAAATATCGTTGATCTTAAAAAATGTACTATCCAAATAAGAACTGGATTTTTGGAGCCATCCAAACGCTTTTTCTTTGTCCAGATATCCATCATTGACCAGACGAAGGATATTGGAGATTTTCACCACCCGGGCCCTTAACTCATGGGAGTTGATGTCCAAAGCCTTATTAATTTTTTCTTGCTGTTCCTCTAACTGCTGATTTAGCTCTTCAAACCTCTTTTTGCGTGAAGTTATCTTATGATTTACACCATGGATAGTAGCTATCAGATCATTAAAATCAAATGGCTTTTGAATATAATCATCTGCCCCCGTATTCATTCCTTTACGGACATCTTCTTTGTTAGCCAGGGCACTTAAAAAAATAAAACCAGTAAAATCAATCAGATTGTTATTTTTCAAACATTCCAACACATCAAAACCAGATCCATCGGGGAGATTAATATCACAGACAACAACATCAGGGACTTCCTCCACAATAGCTTTGACAGCATCCACTACCTTATTGTGATGAGCTACTACGAAATCATTAAGTTGCAGATAGTCGATTATGGTATCTGCAAGACTCTGATCATCTTCAACCAGGAGTATTTTCATATTAGTTTAAAATAATAGTGAATTGTGTTCCCTCGCCCGGGTGACTCTGTATATCTAAAATACCAATTTTATGAACGCGATGCTCTATGTTGTTTAATCCATTTTTGTGAACCACTTTGGAAGCTGAGAACCCTATACCATCATCAGCAAGACTAATCTTCCGTACATCCTCTTCCTGCCACAACCGAATATGAATATTTTTAGCAAAGGCATGACGGGCAATATTGGTCAGGACTTCTGAAACCACCGGGATCAACTCCATACTTTGAGATAGCACTGGCTCATCGGTCCACTCGTTTTCCAGGATGGTTTCAATATTGGTAAACTTCCTGTAATTGTCTACCATATCGCACAGAGTCTGTGTAAAACCTCTGGTGAATAGCTTTTGGTCAGGGTTTTCATCCAATAGATTTCTAAGCTGGTAAAATGAAAGATCCAAATTGGAGAGTACAATCTCAAGATCTTCCAAGGTGGGATTCTTATCCTGTGCCAACTGAGAGATAATGCGCTGAAGTTTCAACTTAGCACCTAACATGGACTGCTGCAGGTTATCATGCAAGTCCATCTTCAACCGCTTCTGTTCACCCCGAACCACCGCGTCCATAAGGTCTTCATGATGTCTCAATCGATATTTTATGCTCTGAATCAAGTCCGTGCGATCAAAAGGTTTTGTGATATAATCATCAGCACCTCGCTGCATGCCTTCTCGTATAGAATCTCCAGCAGATTTAGCTGTCAGCATGATGAAAGGTATGAACTCTGTTTTTGGGAAAGATCTGACTGCTTCTAAGAGTTCGTAACCATTCATCAGAGGCATCATCACATCACTAAGGATCAAATCAGGAATTTCGCGAATAGCCATAAAAAAGCCTTCCTCACCATTGTGGGCCTTTAATATCTCAAACCCCTCCATCAAAAGCATATCTTCGAGTGTTTCCAGGATATCAATCTCATCTTCTACAATAAGAATACGTTTGCTTTGACCGGGTTTTTTCATGGGTTTTTGGGTAAAATGATCATAAATGTGGTTCCTAAGTTAGGTTTACTTCTGAAGCTTATTTCACAATGGTTTAAATGAAGAAACTCGCGGGTAATAGATAATCCAAGACCTGTCCCCTGGATGTGACTTACATTACTTCCTCTGAAAAAATCATTGAAGATCCGCTTCTGATCGTCTTTACTAATCCCGATTCCGAAATCCTTTACTACCAGAGATATGTGGTCATCGAAATTAAAATCTAATGTCACCTGAGGGGAAGGCCCGCCTTCAGAGTACTTAAATGCATTGGAAATCAGGTTGAGAATCGCGTGACGCATTAGAGAAGGATCTCCATAAAACGGAACACCTATACCACATACCTTCATATCAAGTACTCTCCCATCAGCAAGAGATTCGTTCATATCCTTAGAGATATCCTTGAGTAGGGCTACCAGATCTATTTCTTTCACTTCCATCCTAATATTATTGGACTGAACCTTTCCCAGGATCAAGATATCTTCCATCAGGCTTACCAGTCTATCTACCTCTCTAACCAGACGTTTGCTAACCTTTTGTGCAATGGGGTGGTCGATATTGGCTGCTTCGAGCAGCTGCATGTTAGACTTGATCACTGTGAGAGGTGTGCGAAACTGGTGAGAAGTCATGGAAACAAAGTTGGTTCGCATGGTAGAGAGTTCGCGTTCCATCTCTATGGACTTTTTCAGATCCTCTTCTGCTTTCTTTTGGAGGGTAATGATCTCTATCACCACACATACCCTTGTTTTACCATCAAAGCCTTCATAAGGATGGATACTGGCACGGTACCAGTTAAATTTTCCTTTTAAAGTAAAGGGGTATTCAAAACTGTAAGATTGATTGTCAGCAAATGATTTTTCAACCAATTCAGTCATTTTGATTCCATTGTCATCCGACCAAATTTCGCGAACCGGTTTATTAAAAAACTCAGAAGGAGGAACATGTAGTTGTTTTTCATCTTTTGCAATTACTGCGTCAAAAATCAGCTCATCGTTAATGATGAATACCATGTTGTCTGTGGCTTTGATCAGTGCCATCAGGTCATTATTGGTGCGAACCAGTTCATCCTCAACTGCTTTTCTATCGGTAATATCTCTCACGGAAAGACGGACTTTTGAGGATTGACCATCTTCAAACCGGTTTACAAGTGCCTCCGCCCAGATATAATCTCTAGATTTTTTGAGAAGTCGGAAGATCATTTTAACGACCCGATCGGGTTCCTGTAAAATAGGTTTGTAGGTCTGTATGTAACTCTCAGCATCTTCCGGGTGCATAAAGTCAAGTGTTCTTGTGCCTAGTATCTCCTCTTTTTCATAGCCCATCATGGATTTTACAGAGTCAGACACGTAGGCAATAGTCGTTTTCCCGGGCTCTCCATCCAGAAGAAATATCACATCCCGGCTGGTCTCCGAAAGCAAACGGTACCGACGTTCGCTTTTAAACAACTCTTTTTGCGCTTGCCGGATATCTGTTACATCTGTAGTAACACCAAAAATTTTTACCGGCCGGTCATTGCGGTACTCAATACGTGAGCTATTACTGATATAGCGTATGTCCCCTTCACGGGTAATAATTCTGAACTCAAGCTTATCCCATTGCGCAGGCATATTACTGATAAAAGACCTGATCGTAGGAATCTGCTCTCGTTCTTTGGGGTGTAACCGATTGATATAAGCACTCTCCGTGGGTACTTCGCTAATATGGAAGTCATGCATTGATAGCCATTCCTCAGAAAACTTACTTTTCCGCGGTTCATCTATATTGTACTCAAACCAACCTGTATTGGAAATAGACTGAGCCTGTTTAAGTTTTTCATATACATGGGTGATTTCAGTAATATCCTGAACGGTTCCGGTAATTTTCAACAATTGTCCATCAGGACCATAGATATTCCGGTTGGTAGACTGTATGTATTTGATATTTCCATCTGTGAGGATTCGAAATATCATCGATTGTCCGTCAGGAAACTGATTTATATCGCTACGGATTTGATTGATCAAATGCAAATCCTCCGGATACATCACAGCATCCAACTCTTCAGGGCTTGGATAATGGTTCAAATGCTCCAGACCGTATATTTTCAAAAACTCATGTGAACATTTACTACGATTCCTGTTTTTAACGTCTACCTCAAACCAACCCAGACGTGCGATCTGCTGAGCTTGCTCAAGGTAGAGTTCATTCTCCATATTCTCGCTGTTGTCACGGGCAATCACCAATATTTTCTGGATTTCCTGGGTCGTAGCAGATAGCTGTACATCACCGCGCATAATAATATGCCGGATATCTCCTTCTTCAGTAAATACCCTGTAACGAATGCGTTTCCATGACAAGGTAGTAGTATCACGTATAGATTCAGCAAGACTGATCAGCTGTTCACGATCAGTGGAATGAACATTCTGAATCAAACTTTCCAGTTTGGTAGCCTCCTCTTTGGTATTCAGACCATGCATATACAGGAATTCGTCTGTGATCTGGGTGTTTTCAGGTGAACCAAAGTCAATGAGCATCCAGCCTACTTTGGCTTTTCGCTGTACCAGTCGAAGTAATTCTTTAGTCTCGACCAGTGGAGAGATATCCACCGTCACCCCAATGGTTTTCAGTGGTGCTCCTGTAGCCTGATTTCTGATTACTTCCCCATAACACAAAATATGCCTGGTGGAATCATCCGGTAAAATCACACGGTACCTGAGATCTTCCCAGGAGATAAAGGTAGGGTCGTCTATTTGCTTGAAAATATCAAACTTTTCTCTGTCCTCAGGATAAAGTCTGCTTACAAATTCCTCCAAATCTGGCCCTTCTACGGACTCCTGTGTATAACCATGGATCTTCAAAAACTCTTCGGATGCACGGGAAGCCGGAGCATGAACATGATCTACCTCATACCATCCCACACCGGCGATTTCCTGAACCCTCTTCAAGTGATGCTCGGTAATTTTCTGTTGGGAAATATCCTGAATAATGCCAAAAGACTTAATCAAATCATTATCAATGAAAGTGAACTCAATCTTGAAATTGACCCATAGTTCATTGCCATCATCATGTATCACACGAGCATCCGCCTGTACCACATTATTTTCAGGAGATACCTCTGCAACCAATCCATCCATCATTTTTCGATCACGAGGGTGGATTTTCGACTTGAACTTCTCTGCATCAAAGGGCAATGATGCATCCATTCCAAGCAGATCGTATATTTCTCCGCAAGCCACTGTGATATTCTTCTGCTTATCATGTTCCCACCATCCAATGCCTGCGTATTTGGAAACTTTTTGAATAATGTGCGGATCACCCTCTATATCCTCTGTAAGTTGATGAGGATTTTCTTCCTTAATCTGCTCCAGATCCTCTCTAAGTTTACGAATCTGCGCAGATAAATGAGCCGCATCTGATACCTGAAGGACTACAACCCCTGATTCACCGATATCACCATATTTACAATAGTTGAAAATACATTTTTTGATACTTCCACCCGTGGTTTTCAGATCTAGAATCTGTTCCTTTTCATAGACATTTCCATCTAAGAGTTGTTGCCAGTTTTCTCGAAAAAGGCGGGCATCTGCCGGACATATACTATCCTGGAGCAACTTCATATTCAACTGTTCCAGGTTCTGGTCTATCTCTAGTAATTCGTAAAAGGCTGCCGACCAGGATGATTCAGAAAAATCAAGTGGTATTAGAGCACAGGCATCATTCTCAGGATGCATAAGTTCGTGTTTTTTTATCACGCAATATTGTTGACAACATGATTATTTCCTATCGCAGTACTTCTCAGGGAAAATTTTTACCTCCTTACACAATTCTTTGTGATGGATTACTACCAAACTGCTCACGAAATGCTCTGGAAAAGTGCGAAACAGACTTGAACCCTGACAAGAAAGCTGCTTCATTCACATTAGCCTTGCCTGACTCTAGCAGTGCTCTGGCTCTGGACAGTTTAAAACCCCGTACGTATTCCTGAAATGATAGATCACTGAAACGCTTAAGCTTTTTTTGAAGCCCCGACTTAGATAACTGCATCTGGTCCGCAACCAGTTCCAGACTAATTTCAGATATATTTTTTCTCAGTACCTCATTCAGACGCTGAACAAAATCCCATTCAGGGCCATTATTGATCTCCGAGGGGTTCATCAACTTTTTGATTAGATTTTCTTTGAATCCAATCAGGTTTTTGATCTTGTAGGAAAGCTCGTCCATGTTGAATGGTTTGAGAAGGTATCCGTCAGCTCCAAGTTTATAACTAGTGAGTCGTGTATCTATATCTGTCTTTGCAGTAAGCATCAGCACAGGTATAGTACAATACTTGTAGTCAGATTTAAGAAATTGCAACAACTCAATACCATCCATTTTGGGCATCATGATATCTGTAAGGATCAAATCGGGTTGTTGATTTTCAATTAATCTCAATGCTTCTTTGCCATTGTTAGCCTCTCTGTATTTGTAGCCCAACATTTCCAGCAAATCCACAATCGTTTCTCGGATACCCAAATCGTCTTCCACGATGAGTATTTCATGCATATTTTCTCTTCAATTATTAGCGGGTTAATAAATACCAGAGATACTTCCGTTCCTTGTTAAGTTACTTAACAATCTTTTTTAATCCTAATTAAAAAGTATGCAAATCATTTGAAGCCATAAATCTATTGCAGGTGACATACCCGAAATGAGGTATATAATTATTTGCGTTGTACGAGTATAAGCCTGATACCAACATTATGAAAGCTGCAGAGCCAACCTGACTTTGTAGCTTAGCGATTGTCTGAAAGCTACAGGTTAGCCGTATGGAAGCTGCAAGGAAGTTCTTGTAGTACTTCTTACTTCATCTGACAACAGTTTTCTGAATATAACACTCACCGATTAAAGTGTATTTTGAAAGCTGGAATCCAAACCAAAATCCATTAGATTTGGTCTGATAGAATTGGTTTTGTAAACCTTTGGTTTATGATAACCAGTTGTTACCAGCTATAATTTATGAGTGAACTAAAATCATTAAAATTTTTCTGTGGCTCATTGATAGATCCAATGTTTGAAGTATTTGAGATTTTGGACAATAATGAGCATCAAGAATATCAAAATGTACTAAGCGATATTAAATCTCTTGATTCTGATGCCTTAGATAAATTTGTAGACCAGTACCACATAAATGAAATGACTGGCAGGCAAGAAGACAAGGAAACTGCTAGAAGAGCTCATTTTTTAGTTCATGTTCTGCAAAGCCAAATAAATGAACAACGCAAAAACAAGTTGACTGAAGTAACTAAAAGACAAGCTCCATACAATTCTTCCAACTTGAGTAAAGTTGAAATCAACGACAATCAATTGGTAAAAATGGACGTGTTTAACCTATCTCAATACAACCTTATGTTAAATGATATGGTTTACATGATATGTCCTGTAACTGAAGGGTCAAACTCAAGTTATTGGTTATCTCAAGCCATCTTTAAACAACAAATCCAGAATAACATAAATTTTAAAATTCGTTTAGACCCATTAAAAGAGATTCATAAAGAGCAATACAATCCAATGATGTACAAAATGCACGTACATGGAAAACCTTTGGATTGGGATAATCTTAAAACCCTAAAATTTGATGATTTTGGACAATGGTTCAACGAAAAAGATTATGAGAAAGCGGGGTTTACTGATTATGTGTGGTCACCCAAAAAAGATAATACGATACACTTTACCTGTGAAGAAGTACCCAAACTTGATTACAAAGGCATTCAATCCAGCAGGTATTTTCACGCCATTTTTGATAAAAACTCAGGTAGAATAAATCATTGTGATGGTGCAATTAGATTTTACTCAGAAGATGAATTGACCAATCGCGTTCGATTCCAAGTTAAAGACCCTGAGGCACGAAAAGTAGGGAAAAGAATCAAAATATTTCAATTTGATAGTAAAGACAATAATGATATTGAACTTGGGCAAGATGCATTTTGTGAATTAGCAGTTAACTTCTTTGTTTGGAACCATGATGTTATGGACTACTTTAATTAAAAAAAAGCTGGTAACACGGTATATAGCAAATAGGGCGTTTAGTGGTTTACGAAAGTTCAGTGCTATTTACCTACACCGCCAAATCGTTGATTTGGCTTTTAAGAATGAATAAATTAAAAACAAAATAAACGATTTGGCTCGAAGCAGCTCGAAAGTTCAGTGCTTTCTACAGCCCTACTTGTTATATACAAATCGTTATCTTCCATACATGAGCGATAAGAAAATTCCACACCTCATTTTCGAGTGTCCTGCCTCTTTTCCTGATCAGGCCGTTGAACTCTCAACAAAGGAGATAAGAACCCCGGGTTTGGAATTAGCGGTGAACAAGCGGGAACCGAGACCATTTATGGCTATGGAATGGGCTATTCCAACTGCTCTTGCAGTTTATATTCTAAAACCATATTTTGAAGCATTTCTTAAAGAAGCTGGAAAGGATCATTACAACTTACTGAAGGGCTGGCTAACAAAAACCGTGGTATCTGGGAAACAGATTAAAACAACTATAGTACGAGCATCTCAATCAACTAACAAGGGTGACTCAGGCTACACTCAATCGCTCTCCATATCCGTTTTTGTCCAAACAAAGAACGATAGAATCATCAAATTCCTATTTGACGACCAACTTACTGACGAAGAATGGGAGCATGCTGTGGCGATGTTACTTGATTTATCCGAAGAACATTTCAACTCTTATCCGAACGACAACCTAACCGGACAACTTGCCGAACTTTCTCAACACCGCGGAACAACCTACTACGCGACCATTGACCTTCAACGAAAACAATGGATAATAACTAATAACGTCTTATCTCGCTAGCGAACAAAAACGGAAGATAACAGGCGCTGATACAGCATGTGTCATAGTGCTTTCAGAGACAGCATCTGGACTCGACTGTAAGTCTGCCGCCGAGAAAGTTTGGTGGTAGTCAGAGACTTCTGCTCGTGGTTTTTTTTTCGACTTTTGGAACGCAGTGCTTTCTACAAACTTTGGAAGCACCGGCAGACTTCACTATTTTAGTGCCATTAGCCAGTGGGGCGCACACAGCGCCATACACGGGCGTTAACCCTCATAGCACGAACTGAAAATGTACTTCGACATAACAAATATTGACAGGATAGCTCTTTTGCAGGCACTTTATGCATATTCTGAACCTGCTGGATACGGGCAGTTAACCTATAAGATAAAGGATCACCTAGGCGAACAGGTAAACGGCCTAACTCTAAATGAAGCAAAAAACTTACTCGAAACAGCAGAAGAATCAGTTAACGGAATTTTCAGAGTTGCAGATTACTATAACGGCAAACCACTTAAGTTTAGCTTTCGTAAAAAACCGAACGGTCAAATTGTAACTTCCACCTCTGGATTCGACACAAGAAACGGAAAATTTCGATTTTTCGAGGCGATGCTTAATACCTTCCCCTTTGACGAGATCATCATAACTCAAAAATCCTATCCTTCTCACATCATAGATCAGTTTAACATAGAAAGTCTCAAGCGGCCTGAACATCAAGAGAAACTGTTCAAGAAACTGATTAGTACAGCAACTAAACACAAGAACAAGAACGGTATGTTCTGGCGATTGAACGAACAATATAAACATGCTCCAGACTTCTTGTACTACAACGAAAACGAGGGCTAACAGACGATCATCCGACATGTGCCATAGTGCTTTCAGAGACAGCATCTGGACTCGCCCGCTACTCTGCCCACCTGCCGGCAGGCAGGCAGGTTCTGAAATTTTATCTCCTTTTTAATACTTCTGTGGTTCTGGATTTTTACTTGTGGAACGCAGTTCTTTGTGGATACTGTTGTGGTGGTTGGGCAGTTTAGTTACTTTAGTGCTACCTAGTTGCGGTAGACACAGGCCGTATAGCTAGGCATTGACCACCATTACTGAACTGCATGAGAAAACTATTCAAAATTGAATTTATCGGAAGCCTTGCTTCAATAGTAGCCCTAGGCTTTTTTGTATATTATCAATTCATTTTTGAAGCTGAGGCAGTTCTAGAACTGACAACTCTTAACAAAGAAGAATTAACTCGAATTCCTACTGACAACAGTCTTCAAGTACAGTATTCATTTAACGGTGAATCAGTAACTAATCTTTGGAAGGTCAAAATAGAAATCAGAAACGTCGGTGGAAAAACAATAATTGGTAAGGAAAATGTAGGAATAATTATTGATCCATTACCTTTAAAATTTAATGAATCAAATCAAATTTTTGGCGTTGAAATTAGTAACAAAAATTTTCCGATACAGCTTCTCAAGGTAGACTCCTTAAACTTCGGACTCTCGTTTAAGCAGTGGAAGAATAATGAGTTTCTGGAACTTAGTGCATACATCGGTAATGATGGCCTTTCGAATATTGAAGGCATAACAGTTGATGAACGTGATATTATTGACGGTAAAGTCATTCTTTCAGAACTCAAGAACACCGAAATAGCAATTGAACCAAGAATAATTGACAAACTTCCTATCAGTATCAAAAAGACCGCTTGGTGGCTTATGATTATTGGATATCTATTCTATTTTGTTACCTCAATTTGGGAGTCCAGAAAGCAATTGAAGTCTGAAGAAATTCAATCATCAAAATGGGCCACAATGACATTTCTTGTACTAATGTTAATTATCATGATAGCAATTTTCACCCCATTGCTATGGATAATTGAAGCATAAACGGTGGTCAACAAGCCGAATGCGCCAACTGCCTCTTTGCTGGCTTCAATGCAAACATCACCATGAATCTAGCCGCTGGGAAATGGAAGTGCTTTCTACAGGGCGCATCTCGCAGGATTCTTTCATCTTTCTGAATGCAGTGCGATTCTGATACTTTGGTAGCACCTGCAAACTTCACTACTTTAGGCTATATGCCGTAGGAGAGATCCTTAAGCTCCGCTTCGGTGGAGCTTTCTTTTTTACTCAATTACTATATCACGTTCCTGTGAGATAGTATTCAAATAAATATGTTAAAACATCAATAACACATGAGGAGGTACTTCCAATGCTTTCGAAATACTTACCAATTGGCTTAAGCTAGTATTGACTACCCCTCGCTCAATCCTCGACACCTGGCTTATGGATAGGTCGGAAGCGTAAGCCAACTTTTCCTGAGAATACCCTTTGGATTCCCTCAATTGCTTAAGGTTTTTACCAAAGCTTTCTAAAAATGTATTGTGCCGATCACTTTTCACTCGGGAAAATTGATCACATACATTCATTTTTGTCTAAGCAAATTTGCCTAGATTAAATATAACTTCAGCCTATAACTCTTTACTATGGATGTAATCAATGAATTTGAACGAGACCAGAGGATTCTTAGCGAGCTTAAGGAACTGTTACAATTTGCTCCACCGGGGAAGTTGCGACGAAGTATAGAAGATGTCTTTTTCTTATACCTTTCAGAATCAGAGGGTAAGGAAAGTTCCTTACCACGTGAAGCCATCAACAACTTCTACTATTTGGTAAATTTTCTAAATGAAGTAGAGGAGTTGTATTAAAACATATCACTCAAACACTGCCACAGCTCTCACAGGTGAGCCGGTACCTCCACGAATTTTTAAGGAAGGCCAATAAAGCGAAACCTACCTCTTCCAACCAGCTGATGCAGATTGATGAGGTTCTCATAATGCGTAAAGCCCATCTCTCCACAGATTTGATGTACCTGTCTGTTCGAAACTCCAGAAACACCCGGTGACATGGTTTCCACACCAAAAGCAGCTATTTTTTGTTCTCCAAGCCACCTGGCTGCTTCGGCAGTGAGTCCGGGACCACTACCCCACCGATCCGTCTGAAAATGCTTGCGGTAATGATCTGTATAAAACAAAACTGTATCTCCAGGCTTAATCTCTTGTTCATTATTCTCCAGGTACAGCTTGATCTCTTCTGTACTGATAAGTTCCCTGAGGCCTTTATGAGAAAAGTCCAGACAAACCCCTTCGGTATAGAACATACTCAAAGGCATGGTATCAATAGACTCACCCACATTTTCTTTTCTCATGTGGTTGAGCGCATCCACATGCGTGCCTGTGTGTTCTCCAAGTTCTATTTTATGAACGCTTGGTGTTTTAGTGATTGGATTGGTGACTCCCTCCCACTCTTCATGCGTTTTATGAACCGACATATTGAACTGTGGCAGATCTTTGAAGATGGGCATGCCTACAAACAACTCCTGGCTGAGGTCTATGATTTCCATAAATGTCAGTGATCATTCCTTATAAAAGAACAAAGCCAGGATATTGAATATTTCCAGACGTCCCATCAGCATATTGACAGAAAGTACATATTTGGCTCCATCCGGCAGGTTACCAAAGTTGCCCAGGGAGCTCACACCTTCAAAGCCAGGCCCCACATTTCCCAAAGTGGCAATGGATGCACTAAATGCGGTAAGCAGGTCAATATCAAAAGCTGTAAGTATCAATGTACAAGAAAAGAAGATCAACACATACAACACGATAAACACCTGAGTCTGACTAATCACATCCTCTGAAATCCGCGTATTATCCACTTTAGGCACCATCACCAGTCGCGGGTGAAGTGTCTGAAGGATTTGTCTTTTCAGGACTTTAAAAAACAGGAAAACACGATCAAACTTCAGCCCTCCGGAAGTAGAACCAACCATACCGCACTGGATCGTAAAATACATGATAATGATCATCGCCAAAGGTGGCCAACCAGCCGAATCAGCAGTCGCAAAACCAGTGGTTGTTCCAACAGAAATCACCTGAAATGCCCCGAAACGGAAAGCATTTGGCAAGTCATAAAACCCTGAAAAATAGAGTTTCAAACTAACGATCACAATACCGACTCCCAGCACTATCAAAAAAGCTCGGGACATAGACGAAGTGAAGAGGTTTTGCTTGCGCAACACAATCGTGGTAAACAGTAAGCCAAAATGAATACCAGAGAGCACCATGAAAATCATAATGATGATTTCAATTGTAGGGCTATCAAACGCAGCAACACTCATGTTTTTGGTAGAAAAACCGCCGGTAGCTATGGTCGCAAATGAGTGGTTAATAGCATCAAACAAACTCATACCGGCAATCCAAAGTGCCAGTGTTTGCGCTACCGTCAACCCAATGTATACATATCCGAGAATACGGAGAACCTGCTGTTTATTCTGATTGAAGTTGGTCTGCGAGAGTGACGAAAACTCAGCATTGAGGAGAACAAACTTGGACTTGGACTGTGGTAGGATCAACAAGACAAAGAGAATAATCCCAATCCCTCCCATCCAATGTGTGGAAGACCGAAAGAAGAGCAACCCTTTGGGCAATCCTTCGATGTTATTAAGTACGGTAGAGCCTGTGGTTGTGAAACCTGAAACACTCTCAAAAAGCGCATTGGCTAATGTGAACTCACCGCCCCAAAGCAAATAAGGCAGTGCTCCCAGCAAGCAGGTAAACAGCCAGCCAAATACCACAGTGGAAATCCCTTCATTGAAGCTGACCTCATCTACGGGGCTGGTAAACAACACAAACATTGCCCCGAACACGGTGGCTGTGGTAAAGCTGAAGAGTAAGGGAATTATCGATGTTTCCTTCCCAACTATGGAAATGATCAGTGACACCAGCATAAACACCGCCTGGAACAAAAAAATAAATCCAAGATGTCTGAGAATTGATTCCTTTCGCATGCTATCGGTCAGTTTTGTTAAACTCCCGCAATCGCTCAATGACTGTTTTTATACCATCTTCCAGCTCAGCAAACTCGTCATTATTCTTGATTTTCGCATGAAAGCCGGTCATATTAGGTTTGAAGTCTTTGCAGGTTTTGATGAGTTTTTTCAAAGGGACCAAAAGCGCCTGACTTAGGAAAAAATTAAATATGAATGCGAAAACAATGATGGCTACAATCGCTACAATTCCCGGCATAATCGCTCGGTAGGATTGTTCTTTGATCTTGGTGGCTTCATTGTACATACTCTCCTGGTTGAGTACCATCAGCGCATTCACGGCTTGTTTTGTTTCCACAAATGAAGGGTTCACCTCATCCGAATACCAAACCATATTGCGCTCTTTGTCTGTACCCACAATTGGTCGCTTCCATCTGGACCGAAAAGCTTCATAAGCATCTGACACCGCTTGTACATAGCCATCCTCATTATCTTCCGTAATATTTCCCTTGGCTATGGTCATCTCCGCCATAAAGGTACTGTCCGCCAGCATCAGAATCTCGCGGCCTTCTTTCCAGTTACCCATAGAGAGCATCAATATGCCGCTATCTTCCCGCTCCAGCGCTTCCAGCATTCCTTTACAGGCTTTGATGGTTTTGTAGTTATCCTCCACCAGGGACTCTACCGAATGGTTCAGGATCATAAACTGGTAAAGAACCATACTTCCTGAAGCCATTAGTAATATGGCCAATAGAAGAATTCCAAGAAAAATCTTGTGTTTGAGTTTTGTGATCATAGGCACTTGTGGTAAAAGTCCAATGGTTAGCTTTCGCAAAGTAAATACCTGAAGTTAACTCACGCAGCGAGATTCGGCTTTTTATTTCGGTATCTGGTGATTGGTATTCGATTACTAAACCCCTCTGCCTAACGGCATCTCCCCTTTAAAAGGGGAGAATGTCAATAGAACCAAATACTATTAACCATTCACTAATCAACCATTCACCGGTCAACCAAATAACCCCAGATCACCAATATCCAAAGAGACAAGCCCATCCAACCAAGCGATGCGGCATCTGATGGCGGTGGACCGAAAATGTTGGAAATAAAGATCAGGAGCACAAAAATTACAAAGCTCCAGAAGCCAATCCTGGCGCCACGTGTTTTGGGTTTCGCTGTATCCAGGTAAAATTTCAGTCCAAGAATGAAAATAAAGGATTCCAAAACCAGCTCCATCACAGGGTGATCCCACATTCCTAAACCGACGACCGGAGAATCTCCAGGCCAAAGAGGAAGGTCAGGCCGATGTACCAATAAATCCAACACCCAATGACTGAACACCACAAGACCAGCGACAATTGCATTTCGGGAATTTCTCTTGAATAAGTAATACCCTAAACCAAAAACAACTGCCCAAAAAAGGGCCATCACCAAGCTATGAGACCAGGGATAATCACTAAAATCTAGTGGTGTCATCTCTGTGATACCGGGAGCGATTGCTACGTGTTCCCAACCTAACAAAAGAAACACCGGCCACAGCAAATCCAGAAAAATAGACGCCATGATCAGCGTACCTAATGACAATCCAGGGGCTGTTTTCTTAGCTCCCATACTTACTCCAAAATGTCCTATAAACATGATCTTATTTTTTTATTGTGATACAATTATTTCTAACTTCTAGCCTCCAGCTTCCAGCTTCTAACCTCTAGCCTCTAACTTCCAGCTTCTAACCTCTAGCCTCTAACTTCCAGCCTCTAATCCTCTAGCCTCAACCTCCGCTTTCAACTCACTCAAATTCTGCTGCATGCCATTTTCCAGGGTACTTTTAAATAATCCGGAAAAAAGCCCACTCATACTCTCCTCCACTTTTACCAGACAGCCTTCGTCCTTAGCTTCAAATTGCCAGTTGTGAATGGCTTTGATCCACTTCATTCTACCCGTCCAGCCGATTGCCTCGTTTGGAATCACAGTGTGTAACTTCGAATGAATAGCCATTCCATTGGCCACCCAATCAAAAGTGGTTTGCTCAGCCAACGTTCCATTCACTTTTGACTTTCTCACAGGTTGCTGCCATAAGGGCCATTCATCAATGTTGGTCAAAACATTGTACACTTTGTCCACCGGCGCATTGATGAATATTTCAGCTTGAGCAAAAGCTTTTTGCTGCTGATCTGCCGGGATATTGAATTGCTTAGTAATTGTTTTCATGTTTGTAAATGATTAAGTATCTGTTTACCAATAAATTATATTCATATTGACTGGTGTCCTAAAATTGGCTCGGCCATGCCGATTTCATAATCTTTGAATTTTGTTAAGACAAAGTTGCTGATCAGCCAATCCACCAGATTGACAGCACATGCCATTGTATTGACACTTCGCGCCAATCATCTAATCCATTACATTTGAGTATGCATTTCAATGGAAGATTTGTGCTTACCCTGATACAGCAGGCAGGCAGTCAGGGAGCAGACCTGGGAAAACTATTATCCCTTACGGGTAAATCAGCAGAAGAACTCGGAGCTAAGGAATGTCGGCTCGGAGCTGAAGTTTACAATACTGTGGTTGAAAAAGTAGTGCAGGAAACCGGAGACGAATTCTTCGGTATGCATGCCGCAGAAACCATGAATCTCTCTGCTGCCGGATTGGTAATCCAGATCGTTCAGAGTAGTGAGAATGTCCGTCAGGCATTAGAATATTGCTGTGAGTTTTCCAATCTTGGCTGTAGCGCTTTGCCTGCTACGCTAGTTGAAAAGCAAGATTACTATTACTACACCTTCACACCCGATCCATCCTGGTTGCTCCAGCATCCTTTGAGTGTCAGACAAACCCTGGAAGGCTATCTAGCCTTCATGGTGAGGGAGTTCAGATCGTTGACCCATAGCCGGAAATCTCCGGTCAAAACATTACTCACCTTCCCAGCTCCTAAGAACCGACTAGAACCAGAGCGAATATTAGGCTGCCCTGTAGCATATGATTGTGATGTGAATGCTGTAGTCCTGGAAAAGTCCCATGTAGAGGAAAAAGTAACCACAAATGATTACGACTTACTCAATGTACTCATCAATCATGCTTATCAGAAATTGGCTGAGTTTGAAGCGAGTTCCGGCTTTTATGAAACCGTAAAACGTTCAGTAATCAATATGGTAAAGCCTGATTTTCCCACGCTTGACGAAGTAGCGGGTCATCTGAATATGAGTACAAGAAGCCTTCAGCGAAAGCTCAAAGAAGAAGGGTATTCTTATAAAGAGGTATTGGAAGAACTGAAAAAAGATTTTGCCATAGGCTACCTGCACAAACCTGAACTTAGCATTGGTCAGATTGCCTATCTGCTTAATTATGCAGAACCAAGTGCATTTATCCGGTCTTTCAAACGCTGGACCGGACAAACACCCAATTCATATCGTGCTGCAATTATCTAATGCTGGCTGCTAAACTTTTCATAAAGCCCTTTTCGGTGCATAGTTAGCATAGACGTCAAAATCTTAGCCCTTTCTTTATGCAAGCTTGTTGTAGCCTGAGGTTTCAGCTTCTCAATGTGGAACATCAGCCTTTCAATTACTTGAATACATTGCAAATGTTCTTTAACTGACAAGGTGTTGACCTCCTCCTGGAAGTCAAGGTCATCCGTAATTACTTGAAACATAGTTGATGGTTTAGGTCAATTCAAAAAAATGGTCACCCTGCTAAAGCAAGGTGACCTAATCTAATAAAACAAGTGAGTATAAGAAAGAAAACTTTCAAATCATTTCTTAATTCTTGATGATCTTTTTGTGAATTACTCCTTCATCTGAGATAACCTTGAGTAAATACATACCTCTAGGTAGCTGATTTACATCTAGTTGTAATTCATTATCGCCCTCAACCAACTGCCAGTCGTGCTGTACATATTGTTTGCCATCCATACCATAAATGATCAGCTTTACACTTTGCTCCTGATCCAGATATTGGCTTAACTTGATATAATCAGTTGTAGGGTTTGGATACACATTGATCTCGTGCGTAGCATCATCCACGAGCTTCTCCTGTACTGGAGTGACTTCCTGAGCCACACGGGCCACAGACTGATAAACGGCCTTTCCTTTGATCACTCCGGCACTATCGAACACCATAAAGCCTATTTCTTCATTGGTATGTCTGGTTTCAAAATCTGCTGATCGCTCCTCCTCTACTTTATAGTAAGCGACATTACTACCCAAATCCTCGTATCTCAGGGCACAAGGATCACCACCATATGCGGTCTGCATGTTGGCAAGAAGAATCGGATCATCGTAAGAATTGTTAAAGTACTTCTCGAAGAAGATATTATCATAGTTTCTGGAAGTACCATCCACCTCATAGCTGCGACCAGCATTTCCACTTCCTTCAGAAAGCGCAACCCAAGCCACGGTTTCAGTAGCATGCACTCCATCACTACCTTCTTCTTCCTGTACTTTCAGATTAAAGGCTCCACTATCGATATATCGAATACGAGTAGTCACTGCTGCAGAATCATTGTAAGTCACAGTCTGAGCAAAAGCCAATGGCGTAGCAGAAAAACTTTGAATAAACGAAACACTACTCCAGCTACTATTGACATTCACATTTCCGGCCTGAAGTGTAACACCCCCACCCAGCTCATACACACCAGCTTCCACTACCAGATAGAAAAATGTCTCTGCTTCATGTACACCATCCAAATAATCCCACTCATCAATCTGATATTTAAACGAAGTAGAAGTCACATCTTTTACTCTAAGGGTTGCTGGCTGATTTCCATTATAGCTTAATGGGCTCATGATCACCACAGGATTGGTGTAGGTGTTGGTCAATGTTACAGTTGTCCATTCACTACTACTAATCTGATCATTGGTCAACTTACCAACTTCTCCTATGGTTAACTCAAGCGGAGTGAGTACATGATTCTGCAACCCACCTGCTGCTGGCAACTGTGCAGTAATGTTTCCACTGCTGGTATTGCTATATCCTGCTGCGATTGACAGAATTGAGTTGCTTAATACCGATCTTGGAAAGGCTATTTTACGCTGGTAAGAACCACCACCAAGATTAGTATCTGTAACAGCAACTCCTGCACTGTTGTAAGTCCAACCCCATCCATGAGCCGTTCCTGAGTAAGTATAAAGGGTTCCGTTTTGGATCAAAATATCTGCTCCGGATGGACTCCAGGCCGTGACATAATACCCTGTTGTATCAATCTCATCAGCGTTGATATACACATCATAAGTGGATGCTAGGGTTCCTCCTGTGATGGTCAGATATACACTGTCAGCATCGTCAGTAATTACCAGTTGCTGAAGGTCCTGCACATAATTATACTGTAGTGTATCAGCTTTCATACCACCAGAACCTGGAATCTTAGCTCTCAGGTTGATACCTGTAAGATCTCGGTAAGCTGCTGTGATGATGTCATTTTGAGCAAGAGAAGAAACTGCCACTCTTGGGATCGTCAGCTTCTTTTGCTGAACATTCTCATTCACTTGAGTATTGGTCACAATAACTCCTGAAGAAATCTCCGTCCAACTCCAGTTTGAACCTGTACCATTATACTGATACAATTTCTCTGTTTTAACCAAATATTCAGCTCCCATAGCACTCCAGGTAGCATCCGTAAAACCAGTTGAACTGTTATTATCTGAATTGATAAATGCTTCATAGGAATCCACCACATCAGAACCAGAGACTGTCAGATAGATATTGGTTCCATCATCATCAATACTGAATGTTTGCAACAAAGGAACGTATGGCTTGGTAAGCAGATAAAGCTGCATACCTGAAGCTGGAATGTAATCGGTCGGACTCCAACTCACCATATTGGCATAAGACACATTCACAGTATCTCCCTCAGTAGTCAAACCAACATCATCTTTTCCGATTGTGATTACACGCTGGGACAAATAGCTATTTACCGGGCTATCAGTGGAACCAATTGTCTTAATGAAAGTCCAGCTGTAGTTGCTTCCGGTACCAGCATAGGACTGTAAGTTTCCATTTTCAACCAGGTAGTCAGCACCCGAAACAGTTCCGGAGGTGTAGCCAGTACTAGCATTGTTATCTGTATCAATAAAAGTCAGAAACTGATCAGTAATCACTCCACCCTGAACAGTCAAAGTAAGGTTAGCCAGATCATCAGAAACAGTCAATGATTCAAGATTCTTCACATAAGGTGATTCAATGGTATATCGAACCATTCCACCACTTGCTGGCAACTTATCCAACACCGTAGATCCTGAAAGCTTTCTATAACCAACATCCATAAATGCTCCCGGATCCATCTGATTCATGTAGCTTTTTGGAATTACAATCTCCCGAGTAGAAGAATCTGAAGAAGTCTGAACAGTCAGTGTATTGATAGCAGTCCAACCCCAGGAAGTACCTGCTGTAGAATCATGCTTGTAGAAGTAGCCTCCCAGATAAGCGTAATCTGCTCCAGTACTTGACCAGAAACCATTATCAACCAAGCCAGTATTCACATCACCATCCGTATTCAAGAACATCTGGTAATTATTGGTATTGTTAGTGAGACTTCCTTTTACAAGCACATATACATTGGTCTTGTCATCAAATACTTTGAGCAGTTCCAAAGTACCTGTCTTTTGCACCAAAGCATCAACATAAGCCCAATCAGAAGAGCTGCCGTCAGCAGTTATTGTGACAGTTGGTCTGGTTACAGTTACTGCATAGTCCAATGTATAAGCAAATAGGTTTCCGGATGTTGGTGCTTTTCCTGAGCTTACTCCGCTGGCCAGATTTTCATAACCAAGCTTCACCGTTTCATCCAGACCATATAAAAGACTTTTCGGTATTTTCACCTCAAACGCTGCTGAGTTAAGTACATAGCTTACCGAATCAGCTATTTCCACCCAACTTTCACCAAACTCAAAGCGGTACAGCTTATCGGCAGATAGTTTGTAATCGGCACCTTCTGCCCAACCGGCATAACCTGTATAGCTTTTACCATCTGCGTCAATGTAGAGATTATATCCATTGCCGAAAGATCCGGAAACTGAAGCGAACAGCGTATCTGTATTATCATAAGCTTTTACGGTACCAGCATCTCCGATACCAATTACATCCACACTACTCCAATCAGTCAGACTTCCATCAACAACAATACTTGGCGTAGAAGGTGTACTTGCAGACTGAATCTGCAATCCTAATCCCAGTGCATTATAACCTGTGGTCGATTCCCAGGTGTTCAGATTGGCTAATCGAATGCTATACTTGGAGTTCGTAGACAGAGAACTTGAAGCATCCGGAAGATTAACAAATAACTTATAAGCTGAACTTGCAGGAATATTCGCCGGTACATCCAGCATTTCATTAACAACAACATTACCAGTCAACCATGTGCGAATGTCTGATTCAGCACTTGCAAACGGAATGCTGTATTCTGATGATGTAATGGTGTCTCTCAGTACCAGATAGATTGGTCTTAATCTGCTCGGTGCTGCATAACCAAGATTGGTCACATCCAGAGAAACAAATAATTTGCCACCTGCTTCCACCTGAGACTGTACAGTGGCAGCATTTAATCTAAGCCGATACCCCAGACCATTAGCGATATCATTAAAGCAACCTTGAGTTTCCCACTTACTGATTACATCTGGCTGATAGAGATCGTTGAGAAAAGTATAATGATGATAGGCGAACCTTGCCTCAGACTTAGAGCAATCATTTTGGTTGGTTGGCAAACAAGTTTCACCACCCACCATCACATATTTACTATCATCAGCCACCCAGTCAATTTCTCCTGTTGTAGCAAATGTTCCCTGATCATCAAAAGAATCGAAGTAAGTGAGAGTGGCTGAAAGGCCCGGGTTAGTTACCTGTGTCCAGGACCAGCCATTTCCACCGCTCTGGCTGTATAGTATATTGGCCTGATCAATAGGCTTTTGGATCAAATAATCTGCCCCGGTGTAAGCCCAGGCAGAAGCATCTATCCACCCTGTACTGAAGTTGTAATCTGTGTTGATGAAGATCTCATAGCGATCCTTTCCTGATGCTAAATACCCACCTTCACTCACATAGATGTAAAGATTGTTGGTATCATCAGCTACTTTGAAAGCCTGAACAGTACCATTTGCAAATGGCACCACATTTGGAACCGCTTCCCAATTAGAAGGTGAATTTGTTCCCATCACATAAGTAGCCAATGAATCAGCCGCAGCTGGCAGCTGACTTTGTGATGAATTAGCCCAAAGCGCATTGTTCTTAATCCCTCTGTATCCAACAGCAATAGTATCATTGAGGGACGTAAGTGTTGATTTAGGGATAGTCAAAACATGAGTGCGACCATCCGGAGTAGAAAGAATACAATCATTATGATGTCCCAGGCGAGCCTTAACCAATGCGGGATTGTAAGCTTCTGAAGCTGACACAGCACTGGTACTTTCTCCAATATAGTCCAGATACTTTTGTTTGTAATTTGGTGTACGCAGCTGGATCTGAATTCCCTGAGGAACATTTTCCAACAGGGCTGCAATCACCTGGTAGCGCTTGACGTAATCAGTGCTTGTGATTGTTCCTGCATTTCCGAAGTTATCCGTGTAGTACCACTCTCCCCAGGTTCCAATCAACCCTGCCTGAACCACCAGAATCACATCTTGATTTGCCGCGAGTACAGTCTTAAGAGACTGAAGGTGCGAAGTGATGCGTTCCGGTGTTACATTCATATCCAGTGAATCCTGAATGTTGCTGTATGCAAAACGAATAATCGCCTTCATTCCCTTGGAGCGAAGTAAATCAAAATCATCCTGCATCTTTTGCTTGTACGACTGACTGATCGTATCCACATTCACAAACTCATGAATGTAAAATAACCTCAGAACCAATGTGAATCCATCTGCACGATAAGTATCAAGCTGAGATGATGTCAAAGGTGAATAGCTATTGACAAAAACCGAAGGATATCCATCATGTGAATCCGTGTGTTTGTAGAATCCACGCTCAGGATTGAGCAGTGAACCAGTATCCTCGGTGTACGAGGCAGTGTTAACAGTCTGAGCAAATGCAACCAGAGAAAAGGCACAAAAGCTCCAAATAAAACTTAACGAAAGTAATTTTTTAGGCAACATAGCGTTTCTTAAATTATTTAAAACTTTTCGAAAGTATAAAATAATTACGAAAGCTAAAAGAAAGAATAATAATTTGTTTAAACTTTCGTTTAATTACTTTTAATGTGTTAAATGTACACTTTTACAAAATAATAATTTCCTTACGTTTCTTTTTGGTGAATTCAATGAAAAAAACTGGTTAATCGATCCAGCTGCTGACTTATCACAACAGATGAAAAGTTGAACATATTGGTGTTTTGTAAATAAGAAAAATTTAGATAATTGATTTATGTCCAATTACTATTAGGTAATGCGCCCATAGCATTTACATCTTAAAAGGTCTAACTTTGCGGCACCATGGCAAATATCGTAGCAATCGTTGGTCGACCGAATGTCGGCAAATCCACATTATTTAACCGTCTTATAGAGAAAAAGCAAGCCATCATGGACAATGAGTCCGGTGTGACGCGAGATCGTCATTACGGCTACTGTGAGTGGAATGGTAAGACCTTTACCGTAATCGATACCGGAGGATATGTGGAAGGATCTGACGATATTTTCGAAGGAGCTATCCGAACTCAGGTGAAAGAAGCGCTTGGAGAGGCTAGTGTCATTCTATTCATGGTCGATTGTCATACAGGACTTCATGGTCTGGATCAGGATTTTGCCAATGTAGTTCGCGAGACAGGAAAACCCGTAATCATTGTTGCCAATAAAGCTGATAATGCAGAGCGATCATACGTAGCTTCCGAATTCTACCAACTTGGACTAACGGATAAAATCTTTACAGTCTCATCGGTGAGTGGAGGTGGAACCGGCGACTTGCTGGATGAAACAGTTAACTATTTTGAAATTGAAGAAGATCATCGTGAAGAAGAAGGGGCCCTGCCAAGAATCGCCATTGTTGGTCGCCCTAATGTTGGGAAATCTTCTTTTTTGAATGCTTTACTTGGAAAAGAAAGAAGTATCGTTACCAACATCGCCGGCACAACGCGTGATGCTATAGACAGTAGATACAACCTATTTGAAAAGGATTTTATTCTGACTGACACTGCAGGGATTAGAAAAAAAGCCAAAGTAAAAGAAGATATTGAATTCTACTCGGTGCTCCGGGCAATTCAGGCACTACAGGATTCTGATGTATGCATTGTGATGCTTGATGCTACCAATGGCCTGGAAGCTCAGGACATGAGCATCATTGGGCTATCTCACAAGTATAAAAAAGGTACTATCATTATGGTCAACAAATGGGACCTGTATGAAAAGGATACCAACTCAGCTAACGAATACAAAAAGCATATTGCTGAGCGGCTGGGACCTCTTTCCTACATACCTGTGGTATTTACCAGTGTATTGACTAAGCAAAGGATCTTTAAAGCTGTGGAACTTGCTCTAAAAGTTGCCGAAAACAAAGGCAAACGCATCAGCACTTCACAACTGAACAACCTGTTGCTGAAGGACATAGAAAACTATCCTCCTCCAGCAGTCCGTGGTAAATACATTAAAATAAAGTATATCACCCAGCTACCAACAAAAACACCAACATTTGCATTTTTCTGTAATCATCCAAAAGACATCAAAGAAGCATACGAGCGTTATTTGGTTAACAGACTGAGAGAACATTTCGATTTTGAAGGTGTACCAATTAAGGTTGTATTCAGACAGAAGTAAAGATTTGAGTCTCCTCAGATTGAGTTAAGATATTTCAGTATTTCAGGAAGCTCCTTCATGTCTTTGTTGTTAAGGTTTTTTTCCTTCATGTACTTCTTCAGCTCATGCTTTTGATGAGATGCGATATCTAGTGCCTTTATGAACTTGGACCTGGAACAATCAGCCGGGTATAGTATTTGGTCTTTGCCAACAAGTACCTGAGTTTCCAATATATACTCATCCTCATGTTTTCCAGCATCAAGAGCTTCCACATAATTGCTCTCTTGCAAATGAACCTGATAGTGCTTCACAATGATCCAGTTATCTACTGTATCAATAGGACTTACCAATCCAATCAAAGGCACCTTATCGTGAAATCGGTAAGACGATGGATTATAAAAGTATGTCATACTATCAATCCCAGACCTTACTGCTATTTCTCTTATTTTATCAATCTGATAAGTTCTAATCTTACCATCATTTTGATCAAAATCTATCCTGTTATGGTAAAGATCCAGTTTGACCCTAATATCTTTAACAGCCATTCCATTTTTAAACTCAATGTTGGCTAGTTTCCAATCTTCATACAGATGGGTTTCGCCTACTGGGCTGTAATCCCGCTTGTCAGTAACTGAAATAAATCCAAAAGTAGAGGTATTCATTTCAAAAGCACTGGCTTTGGTCCCTCCTATTGTTGGTTGTGCAGTGACTGAAATGGATAAACCAATTAAAATGGCATATAGAATCAGGCAGTTTTGAAGTTTCATTCTTTTCAAATTTATAAGGTTAAAGCTTAGTTTCTATGAGATAAATACAATTCACAATCTATAAACCATTACATACTGAAACAATAATTTAAGTGAGAATTTTAATAAATATACGTGCAACGCCTTAAACCCGGATTATACAATAGAATAATTAGTTAACAAACCCAAAATATTCTATTGCATAATGACGAAATATTTCTTTCAAAAGAAATATTTGTCAGGTGATGACGCGCAAGCGGTCACACCTTGACTGCTCGTCACAGGGTAACCCGCAGCGGCGGACCGTCAGACAAAGCAAAGCTTTCGTCTGCCCTCTGGGCAAATTATGCTTTAATGCATAATTTGGGTATAAGTTAGAATTCAAACTAAGAAAAATGCCCTACCAGCATTGCTAACAGGGCCTTCCTTCTCATTTAAAACAGATAAAACAAAATCATTGATTTACAGTGAGCCTATCCATCATAGTCCTGGCACAGGCAGGAATTTTAGACCCTGGACCAAACACATCAAACACCCCTCTGGAATATAAATAATCATAGTCCTGATGGGGAATAACACCTCCTGCAAATACCAGGATATCTTCTCTCCCTAATCGCTTTAGTTCGTCAATGAGCTGAGGAATCAGTGTTTTGTGCCCACCTGCCAGCGATGAAGCTCCCACAAAGTCCACATCATTTTCAGTGGCTTGTCGAGCAACCTCTTCCGGCGTTTGGAAAAGCGGCCCCATGTCCACATCAAAGCCCATATCAGCAAAAGATGTAGCTACCACTTTGGCACCACGATCGTGTCCATCCTGTCCCATTTTGGCGATCATCACTCTTGGCCTCCTTCCTGTTTCCTTAGCAAATTGATCGGTCAAATCGCGAACTTCCTGAAATTCAGCATCATCGCCCGACTCTTTGGAATAAACTCCTGAAATGGTCTTCACTACAGCTTTATGCCGTCCAAAGTGTTTCTCCATGGCATCAGAAATTTCGCCCAAGGTTGCCCGCTCACGTGCAGCTGCCACTGCTAGTTCCAGCAAGTTGCCTTCTCCTGTCCTCGCACATTCTGACAAATCTTCCAAAGCTTTGGTCACTGCTTCCGTGTTTCGTTCTTCACGAAGCTTTTGCAACCGCGCAATCTGGCTTTCGCGAACAGCAGAATTATCTACTTCCAGCACATCGAAATCAGTCTTTTCATCCACGCGGTATTTGTTCACTCCCACAATCACGTCTTTACCTGAATCGATGCGAGCCTGCTTCCTGGCTGCAGCTTCCTCGATGCGCATTTTTGGTAAACCGGTTTCTATGGCTTTGGCCATTCCTCCAAGCTCCTCAACTTCCTGAATAAGCTTCCAGGCATTATCTATGAGGTTTTTGGTTAAATACTCTACATAATATGAGCCTGCCCATGGATCAACCACACGGGTCATATTGGTTTCATCCTGAATATATAACTGGGTGTTTCGGGCAATCCGAGCAGAAAAATCTGTTGGCAGTGCTATTGCTTCATCTAACGCGTTGGTATGCAAACTCTGTGTATGACCACTGGCAGCCGCCATCGCCTCTATACAAGTTCTTGCCACATTATTATAAGGGTCTGCTTCACTCAAGCTCCAGCCACTGGTTTGAGAGTGAGTTCTTAGTGCCATAGACTTTGGATTTTTAGGGTTGAACTCCTTCACAATTCTTGCCCAAAGTACACGTGCCGCACGCATTTTAGCAATCTCCATGAAGTGGTTCATTCCCACCGCCCAGAAAAATGACAATCGAGGGGCAAACGCATCAATATCCAGTCCGGCAGCTATCCCTGTTCGGATGTATTCCAGACCATCAGCCAGCGTATAAGCTAACTCAATATCCGCCGTAGCTCCCGCTTCCTGCATGTGGTAACCAGAGATAGAGATCGAATTGAACTTCGGCATGTTCTGACTGGTGAACCGGAATATGTCTCCAATGATCTTCATGGAAGGCTTTGGTGGGTAGATGTAAGTATTACGCACCATAAACTCCTTCAAGATATCATTTTGGATGGTACCACTAAGCTGATCCATTGAAACTCCCTGCTCCTGTGCCGCAACAATATAAAATGCCATCACAGGTATCACTGCTCCGTTCATCGTCATCGAAACAGACATCTTGTCCAGCGGAATATCATCAAAAAGCAGCTTCATGTCCAGCACGGAATCCACCGCCACGCCAGCCTTACCTACATCTCCAACCACCCTTGGATGATCAGAATCATAACCACGGTGTGTCGCTAAGTCGAAGGCCACCGAAAGTCCCTTCTGACCTGCAGCGAGGTTTCTCTTGTAGAAGGCGTTTGACTCTTCTGCTGTGGAAAAACCAGCATACTGACGAATGGTCCAGGGACGCGTAACGTACATTGTAGAATAAGGCCCGCGTAAATACGGCGGAAGACCTGCAGCATAACCAAGATGCTCAGTGTCTTTGATATCAGTGAAAGAAAAATGCTTTTTCACTGGAATTTGCTCAGCAGTCAACCAGGCATTATCAGTAGTCTGAGATACAGGTTTAACTTGCTCAAGCACTTTATTAATATCTATTTTAGAAAAATCCGGTCGGTTCATGATTCAGAAATTTTTTGAGTTTGAAATAGCTGATTTTGAAAAGCTGTCAATGCTTCTATAGCATTCGTTTTCACATGAATGAATTCATCAACTCCCGCTGCTTTTAAAGCGTCAATAACTTCAGCTGGATATCCGGCAACTACCAACAATTTATCAGAGGCAGTTGCTTTGAAGACTTTCACAAACTCTTCTCCTACAGCTGCATACTCCTGGTCAGACGAACAGATCACTACAATATCAGCATCACTGGAGGCTGATTGAGAAGCTGCTTCCAAAGCATCTTGAAATGCAAATTCTCCAAGAATGTTGAATCCAGCCGTACCAAAAAACTCTGAAGAGAACGTCGCACGCGCTTTACGCATAGCAAGGTTTCCAAAACCTGCCAGATAAACTTTAGGTATGATTCCGGTTTCCTCAAAACGTTGCTGCGTTCTGAGTCGCAGGTTGTCAAATGCCTGCGTTCCTCTTCCTGGCCTAAGCAGCAAATCATCAGGATCATTCTCTGCCACAACTCCCGTGATTTTCTCCTGTAGATTAGGATACTTATTCGTCCCCACAAACACTTGTTTTCTGGTGGCTACATCTTTTTCCTTCTGCTCACGAACCGCTTTAATGGCATTGCTGATCATTCCTGACTCAAAAGCTTTGATAAATCCACCATTGGACTCTACCTCCTGAAAATGAGACAATGACTGAGTTGTTATTTCAGAAGTAAGCGTTTCCAGATAATAAGAACCGCCGGCAGGATCTGTTACTTTATCCAAATAAGACTCTTCTTTCAGAAGGTTGGAAATATTCAGTGCAATGCGATGGCTGAAATCAGATGGAGTTTTGTAACTACTATCATGCGGCTGGATCAGTATTGCATCACTGCCACCCATAACAGCCGACATGGCTTCTGTAGTGTTTCGCAGCATATTCACATTTGGATCGAAAAGCGATTTACTCCACAGTCCACTGGAAGCCAATATCTGCACCGCTGGTTCGTCCACCTTGTAAGACCTGGCTATTGCCTTGATCAAAACTCTCAGTGCCCTTAGCTTGGCCAACTCAAAGAAGTAGTCTCCGCCAATAGCTGTGTGAAGCAGTATGTTTTTCCAGATCTCTGAAGCAGCAAAACCTGAATCAGATAGTCGGCTAATGTATTCTACAGTCTTACTCAGCGTAAAGCCGATTTCCTGCGAAGTATTGGCACCACTATCAGCAAAGGCATGCGAGCTGACCACCACTCCATTGAAATGTGGGGCCCAAAAGCTCTCTTTCACCAATTGCTCGAAAGTTTTAAAATCAGGCTCTTCTCCAGTGATAATCCTTTTTTCAAGAATATCTGACTGATAGAACCCTTTTATTTCATCCAGCTTCACTCCCGCTTTACTACAGTAGGAGAAATAATCCTTCAAAATTCCGGGCTGTGGTTTAGACGACTTGAAGGAAATATGAATTGCTTTGAGTGGTAAGCCTTTCAGCAAACTATCAAAATCAACCTGCTCCTTCTCTTTCAGGTCAAACAAAACACCTGTAGCATCAAATTCCAGCATTTTCGTTGCAAATGCATTCGCTTCTGACTCGGTGTTTACTTCAATTTCCACATAATTAACCCAGGTTCTTCCTGAATTACCAAGTAATCCATGCTGTCCATCCAAAAGGATGTTATTGGCTGTATCCTCAGCAGTATAAAATGGCTGAACCGGTATGCCATCATACGTTTTCCAGACAAGCTTTCTGTCAAAATCAGCACCTTTCAGGTCCTGTATCGCTTTTTCTTTCCATGCTTCCCTACTTGTTTTGGGGAAGGTTTTTAGAAGTTCAAGCTCTTTCATAATACTTTTATATCAGTTTATTCAATGTTTGAGTTTTCCAGTTGTTTTGTCAACCAAAATATTACCCTAAGAAGCTGAGTAAAATACCAGCCGCTACTGCACTACCAATTACCCCGGCGACATTTGGCGCCATGGCATGCATGAGGAGGTAATTGTTCTTATCATATTTCAACCCTTCCTGATTGACCACACGTGCACTGTCTGGCACGGCAGATACTCCTGCAGCACCAATCAGCGGATTGATTTTGTTATCACCTTTCAGGAAGAGGTTCATGAGCTTAGCAAACAAAAGTCCGCCCATAGTAGCCACTACGAAGGATGCTGCACCGAGCCCGAAGATCTTCATAGAATCCCAGGTCAGGAATACATCAGCCTGGGTAGAAGCTCCTACTGTGACACCCAACAGAATAGTGATAATGTCTATCAGCTTGGTTCTGGCGGTTTCAGCAAGTCGTTCGGTTCTGCCGGATTCCTTCAGGATATTTCCAAAGAAAAGCATGCCGAGCAATGGCAGTGCTGAAGGCGCTATATAGGTCGTAAGCAACAAGCCAATAATCGGGAAAAGAATCTTCTCCCTCTTAGAAACAGCTCTTGGTGGTTTCATGCGAATTTCACGCTCTTTTTTGCTCGTAAGCAAACGCATAATCGGAGGCTGAATCACCGGCACCAGGGCCATGTAACTATAAGCCGCTATCGCAATCGGGCCAATCAGGTTTAAAGATCCATTTGCCCCGTTGGCGAGTTTGGAAGAAAGGAAGATCGCGGTAGGTCCATCTGCACCACCGATGATTCCAATCGCCCCAGCTTCCGGCAGGTTGAACCCTAAAGCTATCGCTCCTATGAAAGTGAGGAATACTCCAATCTGAGCAGCCGCCCCAAGCAACATTAGTTTTGGATTGGACAACAAAGACGAAAAGTCAGTCATCGCACCAATACCCAGAAAAATCAATGGAGGATAGACGCCTTTCACCACCCCAAAATAGAGGTAGTTCAAAACAGAGCCTTCTTCGTAAATCCCGATCTGGTTTCCAGATACAAATGGAATATTACCGATGATAATTCCGGTACCGATTGGTATGAGCAACAAAGGTTCGTAATCATACTCTATGGCCAGGTATATGAACAACAACCCTACGGCCACCATCGCTGCATGAGCAGGCGTTACATTTGCAAAGCCGGTGTAGCTCAAAAAGACCGCTATTCCATTAATAGCCTTTTCCCACATGGAACCTTCACCAACGGATGTTGTAGCATCCACTCCTACAACCTGCGCAAACAAATAACCACTAAATAGCAGTGTGAGCACACTGACAAATACAATGGTATATGGTTTCTTATTTTTTAGCATTTTGATTCAAATTTTAAACCAGCATCGTCAAAGACGATACTTCAATAGGTTTATCCGATTTCCAACAAAGTATCTCCCTGAAGCACACTGGTTCCAGCTTTTACATTGATTGATTTCACTGTTCCAGAGCTTTCGGCCAGGATGGTATTTTCCATTTTCATGGCTTCCAGCACAAGAAGTGAATCTCCCGTTTTCACTGCATCTCCCACCTGCACGTTCACTTCCAATACTGAGCCTGGAAGTGGCGCTATGATCTTCCTGGTAGACTTACTGGTTTGCAATGGCTCTACATTCTGAACTTGTCTAGGTTCTGCACGAACCAGTTTTGGAGTCTTGGACTGTTTTACTTCGTTTTCCAGCTCTACTTCATAGGCAGTACCGTTTACTTCCAGCTGGACCACATTTCTTTCGGCATCCGTCACCTTTACATGGTAGGTATTGCCATTTATTTTCAACTTATAATTTTTCATTTTCAAAGGATTTTACTGAACAGAAATGAATGCTTACACCCAATCAATTGAATCGATGGGTTGCATAAATCTTACTGCTCCATGGAGAGTAGTTTCTGGATATCTGATTGATGGTCAAAATGGCATTTTCTTCATCATGAGCTTCTTCCAGGAAGAAATAAACTGCTGCAGCTGCTGCCGCCATTTCTTCTCCGGAAGTATATTCCAGGCTCAACTCATCTGTCACAGCCGCCTTTTGTGGTTTTCTGATCTTGACATTAAGTACAGCCGGCATCACAAAATGAAATACCACAAAGAGTACAATAAGCGATACAAATACGATCAGCATTCCTACCAGCAGGATCACCAGACCTTCATCCATGTTTGCATTGAGTAGTATCATTTTCATGAATGTTTAAAGTGGCAGATTTGAGTGCTTACGCGGAGGATTTACTTCCTTCTTAGACGCCATGGCTTCCAGAGAACGAATGATTCTGAAACGAGTATTTCTCGGCTCGATCACGTCATCAATAAAACCGTATTTGGCGGCCAGATAAGGATTGGCAAACTTCTCTACATACTCGTGCTCTTTCTCTTCGATGTATTTGGCTTTTTCCTCAGGATTATCCAGTTCTTTGATCTTACGGCCTTCCAGCACTTCGATTGCACCCTTGGCTCCCATCACCGCAATCTCAGCAGTTGGCCAGGCATAGTTTACATCACCTCGCAGCTGCTTACAACTCATTACATCGTGAGCACCACCGTATGACTTACGAAGCGTGATGGTGATCTTAGGAACAGTAGCTTCACCATAAGCAAATAGCAATTTGGCACCATGAATGATGATTCCTCCATATTCCTGAGCACTACCAGGTAAGAAGCCTGGCACGTCCACGAAAGTCACCAATGGAATATTGAAGGCATCACAGAAGCGCACGAAACGAGCTGCTTTTCGGGAAGCATCAATGTCGAGCACACCCGCCAGGAATTTAGGCTGGTTAGCCACAATACCTACCGGACGCCCATTGTACCTTGCAAAACCTATGACGATGTTTTTAGCATAATTGCGCTGAACTTCAAAAAACTCACCATAGTCCGTAGTGGCAGCAATCACGTCCTTCACATCGTATGGCTTATTGGGATTCTCCGGAATGATCTCATTGAGCATATCTTCCAGACGATCAATAGGATCAGTACATTCAATTACCGGAGGGTCCTCCAGGTTGTTTTGCGGTAAGTAGCTCATCAGTTTTCGGATGAGTAGCAAACCTTCTTCCTCGGTTTGAGAAAGGAAATGACTCACTCCTGATTTACTCGCGTGGACGTTTGCTCCACCAAGATCTTCAGTAGAAATCACTTCACCAGTTACCGTTTGTACCACTTTGGGGCCAGTCACAAACATGTAAGAAGTGTTCTCCGTCATGGTGATGAAATCCGTCAGTGCCGGAGAATACACAGCACCACCAGCACATGGTCCATAAATGGCAGAAATTTGCGGAATCACGCCTGAGGCTAGTATATTTCTTTGGAATATTTCTGCGTACCCTGCCAATGAGCGGACACCTTCCTGAATCCTGGCACCACCAGAATCATTCAAACCTATCACTGGCGCACCAACCTTCATGGCCTGATCCAGGATCTTACAAATCTTTGTAGCAAAGGTTTCTGAAAGTGAACCTCCAAATACGGTAAAGTCCTGGCTAAAAACATAAACGAGGCGACCATCAATAGTGCCTCGTCCGGTAATTACACCATCAGTGTAATAATGCTCTTTCTCCAGTCCAAAAGAGTGAGTGCGGTGCGTCACAAACATATCGTACTCCTCAAAACTGTCCTCATCCAGCAAGAGTTCTATGCGTTCTCTTGCGGTGAGTTTTCCCTTGTTGTGTTGGGCTTCAATTCTTTTGACCCCACCACCAAGTCGGGCTTGTTCTCGTTTTTCAACAAGCTCCCTGATTTTTTCACTACTAACAGACATATACTTTTCAATTTCAATGAATAAATGGTTGATTATTGATTTTTATTTTCACACAGCTCGGTCAATACGCCATGTGTGGATTTGGGGTGTAAAAAAGCAATATGAAGACCTTCAGCTCCTTTTCTTGGAGCCTGATCAATAAGGCCAACTTCTTTGGAGGCTGCATCAGCCAGTTGTTTTTCCAGGTCGTTTACTGCGAAGGCAATATGATGAATACCTTCGCCTCTTTTCTCAATGAATTTTCCGATTGGTCCTGTTGGATCTGTGCTCTCCAGTAGTTCGAGTTTTGTCTGACCAATTTTAAAAAAGGCTGTTTTCACCTTCTGGTCTTTTACCTCTTCCACCGCATAACATTCCAGGCCCAATACCTTCTCGTAATACGCGGTTGCTGCTGTAAGGTTCTTCACAGCAATGCCAATATGTTCGATGTAATTCAGTTCCATTTTCGTAAGATTTTATAAGTTCTTTGGCTTTAAATCGACTTTTCTTTTCACCTCGAAGATCCTACAGGTGGTTATGAAAAACATCATCAAATGTCATAATGGCCCAGGATTTTTATCACTGTTGTACATTTGCCTGAGTGAAGTTTTTCTATCAGTTTAGCCGCCCGACTCTACAGATAGTTTGTCGTTTTTGTAAAACCACAAAATAATGTTTAGAAAACAAAGGCTTGATGCCCAGACGTACACAGATGGAATTTTAGCGAAAAACCGGGTAATCCTCAGCAGGGCTATTACACTGGTAGAAAGCAAATTAGCCTCTGATAATAAACTGGCAGAAGAGGTTATCAATAACATCATTCCCCATACGGGCAACTCTCTTCGGATCGGCATTACCGGAGTTCCTGGTGTGGGAAAAAGCACATTCATTGAAACTTTTGGCAAATTCCTTACTGATCAGGGCAAGCGCCTGGCAGTGCTCACCATCGATCCTTCCAGCCAAAAAACCAAAGGGAGTATTCTCGGAGATAAAACCCGAATGGAGCAACTGGCCAATGATCCCAACGCCTATATTCGTCCTTCTTCCAGTGGCAACACACTTGGAGGCATCCATTCAAAAACCCGGGAAACCATGCTACTCTGTGAAGCTGCAGGGTTTGATGTGATTATTATTGAAACTGTGGGTGTAGGACAAAGTGAAACTTCTGTAAAGGGAATTGTAGACTTTTTCCTTTTGCTGATGCTCGCCAATGCAGGTGACGAATTGCAGGGAATCAAGCGTGGAATAATGGAAATGGCAGATGCTATTGCTATCAATAAAGCTGATGGGGACAATATCAGAGGTAGTAAACTCGCCCGACGGGAATATCAGAATGCATTGCATATGTTTCCTCCCAACAGCAATGGCTGGATTCCTGAAGTGCTGACTTGCTCCGCAGTGAAATCCGAAGGTGTCAATGAAATCTGGGAGTTGATTACGAGATTTGAAAATGACACGAAGGCAAATGGCTGGTTTCTGAAAAACAGACAATCACAGAACCTGAGCTGGATGGAAGAAACCATCAAATATCACCTGGAAACGGATTTTTACAATCACCCGAAAGTCATGGATGAAATCACTGAAATAAGGCGTCAGGTTTCGCATGAAGAAATGCCGGCCATCACAGCCGCCAAACGGTTGCTGGACCTCTATGGGGGGTAGATATTGGTTATTGGTTATTGGTTATTGGTTTTTCGCTATTTAACCATTTAACGAAGAACTATTGCATGGAATTCAGGACTTCAAGCTCAATTCACAGCAGGATCTGGCAAAAAGGATCCCCCATGAAGTAGAAGGTGCTTGATCGAATAGATCCAGGTTGAAATCGACTTTTTATCAATCACATGCCACAGGCACTGATTACATTCATGATGTGGGCCTGAATCAACTGATTGAAATCAGGGTTCTGTACGGTAAACCCTCTGAAGATGAGCAAAGCACCAGATATCAGTGCAATAGGTGTGACTACATAAGACATTTTGCTGATCAGTGCAGGGAGTCTTCTGGAAACGTAAGTCAGCCCGAATAGCGCAGGAATCGTGCCCAGACCAAACATCACCATAAACAAAACAGAATCCATAACACTTCCGGCCAATGTAGCTCCCGCTGCGGCCAGATAGATCATACCACAGGGCAAGAAACCGTTGAGCATACCTGCGGCCAGCCATTTCGATTTTCCTGAATATAGTCCCGTGAGTTTTCCTTTGATCATGGCATAAAACCTGGAATGGTAATACCATCCTTCTACTTTGTTTCGCCATTTTGGAAAGGCATAAACTGCCACAATCAACAGGCCGAGAAGGATACTTCCTGTCTGCTGAAACTGAAAGAAAAACAGCGAGGTACTCAAAGCACCAAAGAGCAAACCTATCAGCGTATAAACCATTAATCTCCCTCCATGATAAAGCACAAAAGAGAGTACGGGACTCTTCCCTGTCTTTCCAGTGAAAGTGATCATCAGCGGGCCGCACATACCCACACAGTGCATGCTGCCCAACAAGCCGATGAGGAATGCACTCATCATTTCAAAAAGACTTCTTTCTCCTGATAATATGGTGTATCATTTGCCGTCCAGTTGATTTTGACTTTGAAGCGGCCTTTTACAAGGTCTGCTTTACTGATCAATTGCTGATGCTGGTCATTCAAAGCAATCTCGTAGTGTTTATCAAAAATCTCTCTGGAAGGATGATAGAAATGAATATCTCCTTCGGCACCTGCAAAACGGGCCGGAAAATTCAATACCACATCGCCATTGACCTGATCCAGAGAAACCTCCAGACCACTTTGCAAAAGATTGGATTGCTGATCAATCCTATCCTGATAAGCAAGCTCGTCCTTGTAATAATTTTCAGAGACGAGATCTACATCGAGCTGAAAAGCCCTCACTACTATATAGACTATAAATGAGCAAAAAAGCACAAATGATAGTACTATGCCGTGTCCCCAATTAAATTTCATTTCTACTATTGTTGATGTTCCTGTTTGTTGTGAAAAAGCTTCCGAGCCGGCTAAATCGCCGGCCCGAGAAACTTGGTTTTGACTGTTTCTATCAATTTATCATTGGAATAAACTCCAATTTCTACTTTGGTACTTAATCCGGAAAGGTGTTCTGGTTTGATAGCAATAAAGAGAGCACCTTCTCCAATTCCTTGTTTTTCAAGGTTCATATTGTCACCCACCATTTCTATGTGACCTTCAGGTGAAAGAAGCTTGAATTCTACCGGAATCTCTTCATTGGTCTTATTAACCAGAGATACCTGATATAAATTGGTAATGGTACCATCTTCTCGCTCCTGGTACATCATTCCGGGTGTACGCAGAATGGTTGCCTCAAAATCTGAACGCATGGACAGCAGTGAAACCAACACACCTATGAGTACTATAAGCACCGTACTATATGCGATCATTCTGCCTGTGAACCTAAACTCCTTACCTTCTTTGATGTTCTCCTCAGAAGCGTAACGAACCAGGCCTTTTGGCTTGCCAATCCTATCCATCACAGAGTCGCATGCATCAATACAAGCAGTACAGTTGACACATTCCAGCTGGGTACCATTTCTGATATCGATACCTGTTGGGCACACATAAACGCATTGCTTACAATCAATACAGTCTCCTAATCCCTCTGCCTCTCTGTCCTGATTCTTGCGAAGCTTTGCTCTGTCTTCACCCCGGATATTGTCATAGGCTACAACTACGCTTTGTTTGTCAAGCAAAACGCCCTGAAGTCTTCCGTAAGGACAAATGGTAGTACAAACCTGCTCACGCATCCATCCGAAAACTCCATAAAACAAACCGGTAAATACCACCATCGCCACAAACCCTCCGGGAGCTTCTACAGGTCCGGCCTTAATCATATCCCAAAGCTCATCCACGCCAATGATATAAGCCACAAAAGTGTGCATGATCAGAGCACTGATGAGCACAAAGATTACTTGCTTGGATCCTTTCTTGAGAATTTTCTCCTGGTTCCAGGGTTGCTTGGCCAGCTTCTTCTGGGCCATATAATCGCCCTCTATCCAATACTCAACCTGGCGAAACACCCATTCCATGAAAATGGTCTGTGGACAAATCCATCCACAGAAAATACGGCCGTAAACGACCGTAAAAAGTATGATGAACACCACCGTGGTGATCATCCCGATAACAGCGAGCACAAAGTCCTGAGGCCAGAATATCTGTCCGAAAATGATAAATTTTCTTTCCAGAATATTGAAGAGTAAAAGAGGTTCTCCTCCAATCTTTATGAATGGTCCTGAGAATAATATGATCAACAATATCCAGCTGACCAACCTTCGGTATCGGGTAAACGACCCTTTGGGTTTTTTAGGAAAAACCCAAAGGCGTTTACCACTTTCATCAACTGTAGAAATATGATCTCTAAAAGACTCTTCAGCCTCTTTATCTTTATATAACTCGCTAATATTATCCATTACATGCCGGCTTCAAGAACCGCTTTATCTTCTTCTTTTACTTCCTCACCACTATCTGCAGCCTCTGTAGATGAATCTTCTCTTTCGAAGAGGTCTCCCTGAGGATCTTTAGGGTTTGGAGGATTGGTTCCTTCCAAAGTATAAATATAGCTGGCTACCTGCTGCATTTCTTTAGGATCCAGCTGAGCCTGCCATGCAATCATACCTTTTGATGGAACACCGTATTTTACAGTTTTGAAAATGTCTTTGATATCTCCTCCATGCAGCCAATACTTATCAGTCATGTTTGGACCTACACCACCTTCTCCCTGCTGGCCATGACATGCAGCACACTTGGATGTAAAGATCTCTTTACCGGCAGCCAGATCTGTGTCATCAGTAAGTCTGGTCACATTGGACTCATCTATCAGGTTATCTAATGATGCCAGGTACGTTGCTACCTGCTCTTTTGCTGCAGCCATTTCCTTATCATATTCCGCTGCTGACAAATCTCCCGTCTTCAATATATGGAAGTGGAAGATATAGATCACTCCAAAGATGATTGAGATGTAAAATCCATACAACCACCATGGTGGGAGCCTGTTGTCCAGCTCGCGGATACCATCATAAGCATGGTCTGTCATTACGGTATCTTCCTGCTCTACTGGAACTGCGCTGTTGAACTTATTCCAGAAGTTTTGCCAGAAACCAACTGGTTCCACACCAGCTTCAGCTGCTTTGGCTGCATTTTTTACACCCAGAACTGTATTGAGCGCATACAATGCTGTAACAAGAGCCATTAGTGCCACAATACACACCAATACTGCAATACCAAGCACTATTTCCAATTGGTATTGCTCATAAAATGAGGGCTGACTTTCGGCAGTCTGCGCCTGGGTCATTAGTGGAAGCCCCATTCCAGCCAATACCGTCAATATATATTTAAACTTATTCATTGTCGTCTTCTTTTGATTCTAGAGGAAGTCTTGAAATTTCTTGAAATCTGTTCTTATCAGCCTTCACCACATAGATGATCAGGGCAACAAAAAACAAAAAGAATATGATCAGGGAGATCAGCGGGAATATTTCTATTCCCGCAATTGTCTCCATATGATGTTTCACGAATTTTAGCATGACTATCTTATTTCTGAGCTACTCCATCAATTTTACTGATATCTGTACCTACGCGCTGTAGATAAGCTATCAACGCTACGATCTCTTTATCCGGCACTACTTTGATACCCTGAGACTCAAGTTCCTTACTTATAGTAGTGGCTTGGCTCTCAGCATCTCCGATTGCCTGATCTTCATATCCTTCCTCGTATGGTACACCCAAAGTTTGCATTGCACTAATCTTTGCAGGGATGATCTCTTTGTCATAATCCTGCTCAAACAACCATGGATATGGAGGCATAATAGAACCTGGTGACATACTTCTAGGATCGAGCATGTGGTAATAGTGCCAGCTATGTGGATACTTACCTCCTACTCTCAGCAAATCCGGACCTGTACGTTTTGATCCCCACTGGAATGGGTGATCGTATACAAACTCTCCGGCTTTGGCATATTCACCATATCGCTCAGTTTCTGATCTAAATGGTCTGATCATCTGAGAGTGACAGGTGTAGCAACCTTCTCTGATGTAAATATCTCTTCCGGTCAATTCCAATGGAGTATAAGGCTTCACACTGGCAATGGTTGGAACATTAGACTTCACAAGGAAAGTCGGAATAATCTCCACAGCTCCACCAATTCCTACAGCTATTAAGCTCCAAACCAACATATTAATCGGTCTCCATTCAAAGATTCGTCTGTGCCATCCTTCACTTGCAGCTGGTCTGTAACCTTTAGACAATGGTGCCGCCTCAGCTTTGGTTTCAGGAATAAACTTACCTGCATAAGCCGTTTTGATCAGGTTGTAAACCATTATAATCACTCCTGTGAGATAAAGTGCACCACCCAAAGCTCTCAGCATGTACATCGGCATAATCTGAGTAACTGTTTCCAGAAAGTTGCTGTACACCAATGTTCCATCAGGTGAGAACTGCTTCCACATCAAACTTTGTGTGAAACCTGCCCAGTAAAGTGGCAACGCGTAGAAGATGATACCCAAAGTTCCAATCCAGAAGTGGACATTTGCTAGTTTCTTAGAGAAAAGCTGGGTACCGTACATTCTTGGAATCAGGTAGTACAGCATGGCGAAAGTGAGGAAGCCATTCCATCCAAGTCCACCTACGTGCACGTGCGCAATGATCCAGTCAGTAAAGTGTGCGACTGCATTGAAGTTTTTCAATGACAACATTGGTCCTTCGAAAGTGGACATACCGTATGCAGTAACGGCCACTACAAGGAATTTCAAAATAGGATCTTCACGAACCCTATCCCAGGCTCCTCTTAAAGTAAGAAGACCATTCAGCATACCACCCCATGATGGAGCAATCAGCATTACTGAGAAGACTGTTCCTAAAGACTGGGCCCAGTCTGGCAATGCATTATAAAGCAAGTGGTGAGGACCAGCCCAGATATATATGAATATCAACGCCCAGAAGTGGACGATTGAAAGTCGGTAAGAATAAACCGGACGATTAGCAGCTTTTGGTACAAAATAGTACATCAGCCCCAAATAAGGTGTTGTCAGGAAGAAAGCAACGGCATTGTGTCCGTACCACCATTGTACCAGTGCATCCTGAACACCCGCATACCAGCTGTAACTCTTAAATAGCGTAACAGGAAGTTCGAAAGAATTCACAATGTGCAGCATAGCCACGGTAACGAACGTGGCGATATAAAACCAAATGGCTACATAAAGATGTCTTTCACGTCTTTTTAAGATGGTACCAAACATATTGATACCAAAAACTACCCAGATAAGGGCAATGGCGATATCTATTGGCCATTCCAGCTCTGCATACTCCTTACTGGTAGTAATACCCAAAGGTAAAGTGATCGCTGCTGCCAGAATAATGAGTTGCCACCCCCAGAAGTGAATCTTGCTGAGTAAGTCACTAAACATACGGGCTTTGGTAAGTCTCTGCAGTGAGTAATAAACTCCTGCAAAAATCCCATTTCCCACAAATGCAAAAATCACTGCGTTGGTGTGCAGTGGTCTGATTCTCCCGAAGGTGGTGTACTGTAGTCCAAAGCTAAGTTCTGGCCATACAAATTGGAGAGCCACTAAAAGACCTACAGTCATTCCTACAACACCAAAAACCACCGTCGCAATCAAAAACATGCGTACGATAGAGTTGTCGTAGTAGAATGTCTCTACTCCGCTAGTGGTCCCCTTTTTCTGATCGAGGGTTGCTTCCATTGATAGATTGTTTTGGTTCGTCATCAAATAATATTCTCACAGATGGAGTATAATCATCATCATACTGACCGGACTTAGAAGCCCATAGAAAGGCGAGCAAAAAGCCTGTTGCTACAGTGAGACTAAAACCGATTAAAATGATTATGACACTCATCTTTATATTTTGAGCAAGATTACTTTGGTTCTTAAGGGTATCTTATGAGCGTTTTCAAAGAAAAAACTGATTTAAATCAGAAAATATTTATCTAATTATTCAAGACAATTAAATAACCGCTCTATACTAATTTAATAATTTTTAGATCAATTCTCAAAAAAATAAGAATACTTCATACAGCGCGTGGTTATCTGTTTTCAATTAACCTGTGTTATAAACGAACAAAGATTCCTGATATTGGATATAAAATGGGGAATTAAAATTCCAGCAGTAAATTTGGCGTGCTCATTTCATTGATCAGAAAAAAATCTTTGACTACATGCGTGTAATTTTTGTGCTACTACTCTTCCATCTTAATTATTTTCTCCCGGCTCAAACAGAGAAAGGCCAATTAACCGAAACAGAACAATTCGTTTTCTATGGCCATTATTGGATGAATATGCACCATTTCTTTATGGAAGAGGCACTTCTTAGATTGCATGGCAACCATTCTATTCTTCCCAAAGCCGCAATGAAGCAAATGGATAATTTTGAAGTTCAAAGAATAGAAAATACTGTAGAGTATTATATGGAGAACCTGTCGGACGAGGACCTGCAAACGAGTGACTATATGAAGGCTTTTAAGTCATGGATTATCACTCAGGATCAACATGCATTGAAGGGTATTCCAGCACAATTCAAAACCCATTGCTTCAATCTGATTCAAGCATCTCTCACATACCGTACTTATCTGTGGGATGATCACCAGAAAACATTAAATGATATTCTAGGCAAAAATCTGGAGTTGATAAAAATGACTGAAATCCCGGTAATAAATCAGCTGGAAAAGCTTACCCAGGGGCATTGGCAAGAGGAAAAAATCAGAGTTGACCTGTGTTTTACCGGAATAAACAGCGAGGAAAAAGGACAGATCACTCCATACAATACTCTCAATCCCACACAGGTGGTGATGACCTCTAATGTTGCAGAAAGTCCCAAAGGTAATTGGCTTGAAGTGTTGTACCAGCAAGCCGGCGGGAACCTTATCTCACCTGCTTCCGGAGAAGTATCCAATACTATCAGCGAGGTATCTGCCGAAATGCTTATCAATTCACCAAAAGACTTATGGCTGGCGTATTGGTACTATTTCACGGGTGAGGCTGTAAAACAAGTTCTGGCTAAAAATGGAGTTGAAAACTATGCGCCCTCAATTGTAAGAAATGAACCATTTACTGAATGCTATTCCACACTGGATAAATACCTTCCTCTTTATATCTCAGGTAAAAAAACACTACATGCTGTGACAAAGAAAATAGTAAAGAAGGTCAATCGATAATCTAAACACCAATCCTCACAGAAGTCATCGTAAGTGATCCTGCAACATATTTGTCATTGAAAAAGTCAGCCTCTTCCCTATCATTTTGTAATCCAAGCGAGTAAATCAATGGGTAATAGTGATCCGGTGTGGGAATTGCCAGCTTTGCAGCCGGACTCAAACTCAGATAATCCAATAAATGTTGATGATCTTTACTGCTAATTTTTGATTTGAAGATCTCGTTCATCTCATGTGCCCAATCAAATCCATAATTGTCCACATGCATTCGCTGCCAGTCTATCATCCTGAGGTTATGAACCATATTGCCACTTCCAATGATTAAAACTCTCTTTTTGCGCAATGTTGCCAATTCTTTCGCAAGACTGTAATGATACTCTGCTGGCTTATGATAGTCAATACTCAGCTGTAGCACGGGAATATTTGCCTCCGGATACATGTGGCGAATCACTGTCCAGGTACCGTGATCCAGCCCCCAATCATGATCCAAACCCACGTTGGTTGACAGAATGAGCTGGGCAGTTTCCTTTGCTAACTCTGGAGAGCCTGGCGCTGGATACTGCACTTGAAAAAGTTCCTGGGGAAACCCACCAAAATCATGAATTGTCTTTGGTGATTCCATCGCCGTAACATGCGTACCCTTAGTTAGCCAGTGGGCAGAAATACACAACACAGCCTGAGGTTCAGGGATTTCCTTTGCAAGTTGCTTCCAGTAGTTGCTGAATTGATTATCCTCGATCCCATTCATAGGAGACCCATGCCCCATAAAAAGAACTGGCATGAGCCTGTCATCTTTAGCCAATGTATCTGTTAGATTTTTGAAACCTCCAAGTGTAGTCATAGCAGCTAGTCCTCCAATACCGCGGATAAATTGTTTTCGATTCATTATTTGATGAATAATACCAATAAAGATATCATATGTTATCAAATAAATGTACCTACATACAAATTAGTTCCTCATTGGAGGGTTTCATTAACTACTCGATCTTAATAATCTCGATTCTCCTATTGAGCTCACGACCATCTACCTCATCATCATTTGATGCCAGAGGAAACGCTTCACCGTAGCCTTTGGTTTGCATTCTGTCAGGACTTATTCCCATTTTCACCAAATAGGCTTTTACAGCCTCTGCCCTCTTTTTGGATAAAACCACATTTTCATCTGCCGGACCAATGCTATCTGTATGTCCAGCAATTTCGATTTTTAAATTGGGATACTTCTTTAAAGTATTATAAATCAGCTTCAAGGTTGGTATCGATTCCGCTTTCAGCCTATAAGAAAGCGGGTTGAAATAAACATTGTTGGTTACAGCTTTACTGCCAGTTCTGTACTTGTTGCCCAACATTTCTATTGGAACACTTGAAGACTCCTCTTTGTCTCCTTCATAGCTTGCCACATAGTCTTCTTTGGTTGCAACTTTTGATGGTTTCCTTATTTTCAAATCATAAGCAAGAAAATCCTCAGTAGTAGGTACATAACCTTTGAATGTTCCTTCGTAAGCTTTGGTTATTCCTACATATGCTTCTACGCGAAAATCTGTATTCACCAGGACGCCAACCTCATAAGAACCATCAGCCTCTGTAGTTGCTATAAACGCCTCATCGTCATAGTTTTTGGGATGAAATTTTACTTGAATCCCAGACATAGGTTGACCAGTGTTAGCATCGGTCACAGTTCCGCGTACTGGTATTTTGTCAGTAGAATTGAAAAAGTAAAGATCATAACCTCCGAAGGAATTCAGACGATTGGAGCTGAATGAACCCGAATAGCCACCAGGGCTCAGCGCAAAATTAGTTTCGTCATCCAGTGTATTGATTGGGAAACCCATGTTTTCTGGTTCAGACCATTCTTTATTAGCCTCATCCCAGTTTGACTTAAAGATGTCATAGCCGGAAAGCGCTTCTTTTCTATTAGAAGAGAAGTAAAGTGTTTTGCCATCTGCAGTTAAGAAAGGGCTCTGCTCGTTAGATCCAGCAGCGTTTACTTTACCAGAAACAGGTTTAGCAGTACCCCACTTTCCATTTTCTAACCTACTTTGATAAATATCTTTCTGATTATTACCAGCAACAAAAAGAATCAGATTTTCCTCCTCATTGATAAAAAAGTCTGAAGCTATCTTTTCAGAAAAACCTGAGACTGTTCTTGGTCGTCCCCACTCTGAATTGTACTGGCTGGAAACAAGCTGATCATTCTGATATGCGTAAAGGTGCATTTGGCTTTCAGCAAGGTCCACTTTACTATAGTTCGCATTCAATACTCCAAGATCACTCAAAGCCACAGGCTGTCTCCAATCACCTGATTTATTGCCCTGAAATACCTGAAACTGCGATTTATCTTCTTTTGCCTGTCTGTTGGATGTAAAGATCAGACTATTGTTATCATTATAGAACATTGGAGAAAATTCATCCAGCTTAGTATTGACCGTTGCTGATAAATGTTCAATCTCATAATCCTCAGGATTATCATAGTAAGGTTTGACCCGATCGATCAATGCCAGCATGGAAATTACCTCACGGTCCAGCTCTTCACTTTTATATGCACCAAGCTCCTTAAACGCTTCTAATCTGGCCTTTGCCTGATCCAACTCATATCTCGAGAGGTGCAATTTTCCTACCCAGTAGTTAAAAAGACGATCTTTTTTACCTTCCTTCTCGGCAAATTCTCCTACCAGCTGATTTACATATTTAGCATCTCTGGTCACGAATCCAAGCGCAATGGTTTTCTGATAAAGATGTCTGGTTTCTTTGGGGTGTTTTTCCTCGAGCATTTGGGACAACTCAATGACATCTTCGAATTTCTCATCATAAAAACGACCATAAAGTTCTTTTAAGAATTCTGTTTTAGACTGCCCGAAAGAAGTCAGCGTAAAAAGCAAGCTAAATAATACTAGAATCGGCTTTGCGGTAAAATTGATCATGCTAGTTTTAATTATTTGAGTCAAAGATATCATAAGTATTGAGATTTGATTCAATACTCTTTTTGATCCAATATTCACCCGTTTTCTTTTATGCTATTTAAATATTCTATTCCCTAAAATATTTACAGCAAGCGTGATAAAACCAACTACTGTGACTGAACTAATCGGCATCAGGATAGCGGAAATTACAGGAGTAAGATTGCCGGTAACAGCAAATGACAACCCTACAAGATTATAAATAAAGGAAATAATCAATGCAGCTATTACAATTCCCATGATGGACTTGGCAAATTTCAAAATAGATGGTAACTCCTTCACAGAATCAGCCTGCAGCAAGGCATCACAGGCAGGACTAAACTGATGAATGTCTTCACAGACCGCAATACCCACATCAGCTCCTCTTAGTGCTCCTGCATCATTCAACCCATCACCAATCATTAGTGATTTTTGACTTTGATTCTGGACATATTGGAGTTTATCAGCAGGTTTCTGATTGAAGGAAAGCTGATCGAAGTAACTCTTCAAATGTGTTTCCTCAGCTGCATTGTCTCCAGACAATAAGTGAAGGTCGTAAGTTTCCCGGAGCTCTTCCAGCTCATCAAATATCCCTTCTCTATAGCTGGCTTTTATCCTGTAATAACCTAAGTACTGACCTGCTATTCCTACATGAACCTGAGATTCATGGAGCTGATTGATGGAGGTTCCACCTGCAAGGCTTGCCGCACCAATTCTTACTTCCTGTCCATTGATATCCGAAACAATTCCTTTTCCGATTTCCTCCTCGAATGTGTTGATGGGCAACTTCTGCACATCATCACCATAATACCCGGCTATCAACTTACTCAATGGATGAGCAGAGTTAGCACAGGCCGATTTGATGATTTGCATTTGCTCGGAGGTAAGCGGGTTTTGCCCAACAAATTCAATACTTAAAGGATCATTTTTAGTAAGGGTACCTGTCTTGTCGAAGATCATGTTTTTGATCTTTCCAATTTCCTCTATCACCTGGGCATTTTTCAGATAAAATCCTCTCTTTCCCAGTATCCGCATTCCGTGACCCTGTCCAAAAGGCATGGCCAGTGCCAATGCACATGGACAAGCTACGATCAACACAGCTGTCACCGCATCCCAAACTTTATCCGGACTGGCAAACCACCAATATACTCCAGTGAATATTGCCAGTAAGATGATCGCCATGGTGAAATATTTGCTCACGCGATCAATTAATCCATCAAACCTTGTTTCATTGGAACCATTGATAGACTGGCTATTCCACATCTGCGTCAGTTCACTATTATTGACAGACTTGTCTATTTGAATAGTCACATTCCCTCCTACTTGTCTACCACCAGCAAACACCTTATCTCCTGCTTTCTTCACGACAGGCTCGGCTTCTCCGGTCACAAAAGAATAATCCAACTTGGCTTCACCACTGTGAATCACACCATCGGCAGGGATCAGCTCATGGTTATGAAGTACAATCTGATCACCAGCCTGCAACTCACGGATCATCACTATTTCTTCTACGCCGGCAACCAGTCTGGTAACCGAAATAGGAAAGTAACTCGTGTAATCTCTGTCAAAAGAAAGTGCCTGATAAGTCTTGCCCTGATACCATTTGCCAAGTAACAGGAAAAACACCAAACCTGTGAGTGAATCCACATAACCGGGCCCTGCACCAATCAAAATCTCATAGATACTGCGGCTGTAAAGTGTGATGATCCCAAGCGAAATCGGTACATCTATATTCAGGTACTTGTGTCGAAGACCTTTAAATGAACTAACAAAATAATCCTGAGCCGCATAAAAAACCACCGGGATGGCCAGCAACATATTGATCCATCCAAATAAGGACTTGAATGTTTCGTCTAGTTGATAGCCTACATCGAGGTATTCCGGCAAGCTGATCAGCATGCTGTTTCCAAAACAAAATCCTGCCACAGCTATTTTGGAACCCAGATTATTGGAGGAGACTTTCTTTTTGGTTTGATCCAGGCTATCCAGATTGATATCCGGAGGATAACCAACAGACGAGAGTAAGACCGCAATCTGCTTCAGACTGATCTCATGATTGAAAGTAACAGTTACTTCCTTTCTCACAAAGTTGACTTCAGACTTTAAGATATTGGAATTGAGTTTTGGAAGGTGCTCCAACAGATAAATACAAGAACTGCAGTGAATGCCAGAGATATAAAACCGGACCAGAGATACTTCGTCATCGTGATATCTCAGGAGCTTCTCAGCTACATCCGGCAAATCCAGAAAGCTATATTTCCGCTCCGTTGCCAGTTGATCCTGTACCTTGTGTGCATTGAGCTCATCGCTCTCATAGTAATGCTTCAGGTTGCTGGATTCAAGCAGCTCATAAACAGCCTTACACCCATAACAACAAAACACCTTATCATCAAAATGAATGGTTTCATCCTCACAAGTATCCCCACAATGGAAACATAGCGTTTTTTCTTCCACCTTTACCATTAAGCTGGTATTGTTTCAGGTATCAGTTGATTTGGTATGACCAATACAGGAGCATTGGCTTTTTCAATGATAGCAGATACGTGGCTTCCGGGATGATTATCAGTTCCATTACTGTTTACTCCCAAAATCACCATATCAAATGCATTTTCACCCAAGTAAGTCAAAATCTCTTTCTCCACCTTACCCCTTACAACTACCGGTATAATTTCTGATTTAGAATTTTTCCTCAAAGAATCACAAAATTCATTCATGTCTTTGTAAAGTTCTTTAAGGTTAAAATCATCCTTTGAATTGGCATTTTTTGCTGATGTGGTAAACTTAGCAGATGAAGGATATACGTGCAACAAAGTGATGCGCGAATTCTCAGTGCATGCCAGTGACAAGCCAAGTTGGACAGCATTCCAGGCCGCCTGAGAAAAATCCGTGGGGATCAATATATTGTGAAATCGTTGCATTACTACAGTTTTAGACAAAATAGCTTCAGCAAAAGTATAAGCACGCTGAAAATGGTACGGTGATAACGATCAACTTAAAAAATGAAATAAATCATGACAAAGATCATAACATTTGATCCCGCTTTATTAGGTTAGCAATAATAACGGAAAATAAATCTCAGCTAACAATGTATAAGAGTAGTGAGTATTTGATGTCTTCAGCGGGCCTCGAATTGCTCAATAAAATTTTTTTAGGTGCCGGGGAGGGCATTATCATTGTTGATCAGAGTGGGAAAATTAAGCTAATAAACCGTCGTGCTGAAGAAATATTCAGTTATGACCACAACCAGATGATTGGCAAGGTCATAGAAGACCTTATTCCTTCTCGCTACAAACATACCCATGTCCATCAAAGAGATACCTATATCCAAAACCCGGTGACACGCCCTATGGGAATCGGAAGACACCTTACCGGCTTGCGCAGAGATGGTACGGAATTTCCCATAGAGGTCAGCTTGAGTTATGTTACACATGAAAATCAGAAGTTAGTAGTTGCCTTTGTATCAGATATTACGCGGCGAAAAGACCAGGAAGATGCACTGAGAGAAAGTCAGAAAAAACTGGAAGAGTACGCCACAGAATTAGAAACTAAGGTGCAGGAAAGAACCAGTGAACTGGAGCATCTAAATCTTGGTCTCAAGAGCCAGATAAGAGAGCGAAAGTTGGCAGAAGAAGCACTAAAAGAGAGTCTGCAAGATCTAAAAAGAGCAGAACAGGAAATACTTAAAGCCCTGGAAAAAGAGCGCGAACTCAACGACATGAAATCCCGGTTTATTTCGATGGCCAGCCATGAGTTTCGTACACCCCTCACCACCATCAACTCTTCTGCAAGCCTGGTAGCCCGATATACAGATACAGATCAACAACCTCAGCGTGAAAAACATGTATCCAGAATCAAAACCTCTGTACAGAACCTCACCAACATTCTAAATGATTTTCTTTCCCTGGAAAAACTGGAGAGTGGCTCTGTGAACCTGCGAACTGAAGATTTTGACATGAAAACCATTCTTTATGAAGTGCTTGATTTATTTGAGCTTAACCTAAAGGATGGACAATCTATGAAAGTGGATGTCGCTGACAACCTTCCCAAAGTACATTCTGACCCACATATCCTGAAAAACATTATCATTAATCTCACCAGTAATGCCATCAAATACTCTCCTGAAGGCAAACAAATAAGCATTAAGGTGACTGGTGAAAAAGAATCAATTAGTATTGCAATCAAAGACCAGGGAATTGGAATCCCCATAGAAGAGCAAAAGAACTTATTTAAGCGATTTTTTCGTGCCGACAATGCTTCCAACATTCAGGGAACAGGCCTTGGCCTCAACATTGTGAAGAGATATCTTGACCTAATCCAAGGAAGTATTAATTTTACAAGTCAGGAGAACCATGGTAGTGAGTTTACCATTACATTTCCAATCAACCTTTGAGATACAGCACCCATGAAGAAAAAAATACTTGTTATTGAAGACCAGACAGATGTCAGAGAAAATATAGCCGAGCTATTGCAACTATCGAACTACAGCCCCATCACAGCGAGCAATGGTAAAGAAGGTGTACAAATGGCACTGGAACACAGACCTGACCTGATCCTCTGTGATATTATGATGCCGGAAATGGACGGTTATGAAGTGCTTTATCTTATTGGAAAAAATCCGGAAATTGCCTCCACTCCATTCATTTTCCTAACGGCCAAAGCTGAAAAAGCCGACTTCAGAAAAGGCATGAACATGGGTGCCGATGATTACATCACCAAGCCATTTGAAGAAATGGAACTGTTGGGAGCTATAGAAAGAAGGCTGGAAAAGTTCGGACGACTGTCCAGCAATGAAAGTTTGCAGGAGTTTGTAGCCAGAGCCAAAGAATATCATGAGCTACAGGACCTGGAGACCAACAGTAAAACCCGCAACTTCAAAAAGAAAGATATTATCTATCGCCAGGGAGACTTTGCTTCTTATGCCTATAAAATCAGGACCGGTAAGGTAAAGACTTACCAGATCAACTCTGACGGTAAAGAATTTATCCTGGATGTATTGAAAGATGGCGATTTTCTGGGTGAAAATGCGCTGATCCAGGATACAGAACGTACCGAATTTGCACAAGCATTGGAAGAAACCGAATTGGCCTTGATTCCTCGCAAAGACTTTCAGGATCTGATTTTCCAAAACCGTGAAGTTTCAGGCCAGTTTATCAAAATGCTTAGTCAAAACCTGCTGGACAAAGAACACGAGCTTGTGGAGATGGCTTACGATACTGTACGCAAACGTACCGCCGACTCACTCATGAAACTCTACGGAACTTACAGCAAAGACCATTTTGAAGTGACCCGATCAGATCTTGCCAGCATGGTGGGAACAGCTACAGAGTCTGTGATCAGAATCTTGTCAGAGTTCAAAAAAGATGGCTATATAAAAATCGACGGTAGTACAATCAAAATCGTAGATGCAGATAAGCTGGGAGCCATAAGGTTCTGATTTCCGGCTTAAAAAACATCAATTGATATTGTGATAATTATCATATTCTCCGGCGTGAGGTCAGGCTTACTTTGCGCTTATGGAGAAATTGATCAGAAAGTACAACGTACCAGGACCAAGATACACCTCATACCCGACAGTACCACACTGGGATGACACCAAACACAACCAGACTGCATGGACTAACTCCGTGATCAATTGTTTCCAGCAAGGAGGTGGTGAAGTGAGTTTGTACATCCACCTACCCTTCTGCGAAAGCCTTTGCACTTACTGTGGATGTACAACACGAATTACCAAGAACCATTCTGTAGAGGAAAAATACATTACCTACTTGCTCAAAGAGTGGAACATCTACAAAGCGCTGCTACCTGCTGAACCCATCATCAAAGAAATTCACCTTGGTGGAGGCACTCCAACATTCTTTGCGCCGGCCAATCTCCAAAGACTCATTCATGGCATATTAGAAGACTCACAATTGGGGCATGATTATGAATTTGGTTTTGAAGGTCACCCAGGCAATACTTCCGTGGAGCACCTGAGTGCCCTGGCTTCATTAGGTTTTTCGCGGGTCAGCTTTGGGATCCAGGATTTTGATCCTGAAGTACAGGAGACGATCAACCGTCACCAGACATTCGAGCAAGTGCTGGAGGTGACACAGCTGGCTCGGCAGTATGGATTCAAAAGCATCAATTATGATTTGATTTACGGCCTGCCCAAACAGACGGTACATACCATCACAGACACCATCAACAAAACGATAATGCTCAACCCCAGCAGAATCGCCTTTTATGGATATGCTCATGTGCCCTGGATCAAAAAAGCTCAAAAGTCTTTCGAAGAACACCTGCCCAATGCAGACGAGCGACTCAAAATGTACCAGGTAGGTAAATATCTACTGACCAACAATGGCTATCACGATATCGGTATGGACCATTTTGCACAGCCTACTGACAGGCTCTACCAGGCTTTTGAAAACGGTACACTCCACAGAAGCTTTATGGGCTACACCACGCAGGATTCAGATCTGTTGATTGGACTGGGAATGAGCTCTATCAGCGATAGCTGGACAGCATTTAACCAAAACGAAAAAGTACTGGCCAAATACTATGAGCGACTGGATGCCAATGAGCTACCGATCATCAAAGGTCATCAGCTTTCCGAACAAGATTTAACCATTCGCAAGCACATTCTCAACCTGATGTGCAGATTTGAAACCAGCTGGGAAACTCAGGAATTCATCCAACTGGGCGATGAATACAATGTGACACTGCTCAATGAACTGGAAGCTGACGGGCTCATCTCCTGGCATTCACACGGCATCAAAGTGCTGGACAAAGGCAAGCCTTTTGTAAGAAATGTGTGTATGGCGCTGGATCCGCACCTGTGGAAAAATGAAAAAATATCAGCTTTCAGTCAGACGGTATAGCGCGGTTTACTTAACTTTTCAAGGTGATCTATAAGCATCTTTTTTCGGTTAATATTTTATTATTACTAGCTGCTCTACAGTTAGTATCCTGTCATGCGTTTGCGCAGACCACTACTGCTAGACATAACGTCAACATTACCGCCAGTAAGTTTACGCTCTATGGCACTACGAACCTCAACTCTTTTGAATGCACACTGGTAGAAGACCATCCCACGGGACCAATGGCTGTAAAAACCCAGTCCTCAGAATATGACATTCATTTTGAAGGGCTGGAAATGAAATACAACATCAATGACTTTGACTGTGGACTGGAAGCCATGAGTGATGACCTGAAACACACCCTCAAGAGTGGTGATTTTCCATATCTCACCCTTCGCATCAATGACATCAAAATAAAAGATGAATACCAGGAAATAGAAAAACTATCCGTCATCTCCGAAGTAACCATTACGCTGGCTGGAGTAAAACGTGACGTCTCAATTCTTGAGGGCTATGTGATCAATCATTCACGCGAGTCCCTGACACTCTCCGGACTGCAGCAACTGGAGATGAAAAGCTTTAACATCGAGCCACCAACAAAGTTTTTTGGAATGGTTAAGGTCAACAATGAACTGAGTGTTGGCTTTGAAATATCCATGGAAGCTACGCCAATGAAATAGTGCCAGATGAGCTTCTAATGTTTTTCGGATCAAACCAAAAACCCTTGATGTATCTTCATATACATCAAGTCATCATCATTGAATAATAGCAACCACAGAGAACTCCGTGAACACAGAGAGGAAGCAACCAAATCTTGCTTCTCTTTTTCTAATCATGGGCTTACTTGTTTATTGCTCTAACCCACTATGGCTGTGGGGGCCCTTCATTTTTGGCTTAGCCCAAAAACGAATCGCAGCGGCGAACCGTCAAAAAACCCAAGGACTAGCCGTCTGCACTGTGAAGAAAAAGTCTAAATTTCAATCGTATGGACGGAAAATCATAAAACTTGCCCTCCTTCGTCGGGCTTCAAACAGCATGATTTTCTTTTCGTCCCAACGTTTGAAATTCATAACGATTTTTCTTCAAGGCCACACTTGAAACCTCAAAAATGTTCCAAAACATCAGTTAATGAGGTTTTATGTATCGTATTGCCAAACCACAAAGTGCCTTAATTAACTCGAATCGAGAGTTTTGATCCTAATAGTAATTATCAAGGATACCCTAATTCTACTTTACGAGGTTCAACTTTATTCCACTCACGGCTTCTTTTACCCTTCCTTCCCTGAGCCGGGCGCCCCTAAAGGGAGAAGCCGAAAAATCAAGTCGATTCATTTTAGGTGCACGACTAGTGGTGCACGACCAGTGGATTAGGGTAAAACGACTTGATTGAGCCAACTTCGTAAGTAGGACTAAAAAACCTATTGAAAATACACAGAGAATATTTCGATTTAGAGTTTTCAGCCAAGAGTCCACTCCGAAAAGTCATTATTCCCCTAAATCCCTGAAGGGAAACTTCTATAGGCCCTTTATTTTCAAGCACTTACCTTTAGGTATTAAGAATAAAAAGGCCTTGAAAATCAAAGTTTCGACTTTTCGGAGTGGGCTCAGCCAATGAAAGTTTAACATTCAACTTCCTTTGTAAAAGGCGCTGCTTCCTGTCTGGAAACAGAGTCCTCTGAGGTTTTAGTTGAATTTTGCCTGGTTCCGTTTTCCATTCACAACTGTGAATAAGCCAACGGCTTCAAAAACACCCTGGTGATGCTATTCATAGCATCCTGATATTCGTCCAGCTTGATGATTCGCTGCCACTCCGGATGTGGCCCAAACTTTGCCCAGGCATCTGCATGCGCTTCTTTGTCTTTGAACGCCAACATGTAAGTAAGACATGGCAACTGCGTACCGGCAATGTTGGAACCAAAGAACACAGTTGGCAACCCTACATCTTTGAAGATATCAAATTCACTTTCATTGAACATTTTCACTTTACGGCGATGCGCATCTTCATTGTAGCTACCATAGATTCTTAGCTCAAAATAAGTAGCATCATCAGCAGGCTTCACCAGATTGGGAAATCCAGCTGTTGACCTGATCAGGTTTGAGGAATAATCCCGATAAGGCATCGATTCCGGTTCGGCTTTTAAGTAAGCTTTAGCATCTTCCAAAAACTTTGCATCGGCATACAGCGCTTCATTTACCGACTGAAATGTCTGTATATTCTCATAAGGAATGAGAAGGTACATTTTCTTAGGCATCGCCTCTCCTACTTCTTCAAATGCTCCAACATTATCAACTCCTTGTCGATTCAATGCGGGAATGAGCGCCTTTTCAAAAAAGTCATGCAATGTGCTGGCTGGCTTGCCGAAAATGAGCTCATAAGTACGGAGCTCGTACACTTCATCCTGCGCCTGGAGAGTATAAAAGCCAACAAGCAAAATCAGTAAAGTATAGATTCTCAATTTCATCATTTTGGTTTTTAAAATAATCACTGAGCCAAGATAACTTTAGTTGATAAATAATTTGTGTTAAATCGACACTTAGTTGATTATGGTTAATTGGTTAATTAATATCTCTATTTGATCTTAAGACAAGCTCCAGGGATCGAAGTTTTTCATAAATCCCGTAGGATTTCCCTGATCCAACGGGATAAAGTCCTGCTGCTGGACAATCAACACCTTTTGTACTGGTAATTGATCTGTCAGGGATTTTTCTATTGAAGGGACATGCAAGTACCAAAACAACAGAGACCTGCCTGCCGGCATAGGCAGGTATATACTCATGTGGCATCCAATGCTTTGGCTGGAATCAAAAATCTATTAGATTAGTCAGACCATAATGAAAATATCCTGAAGTTTTTTCAGAATACACAAATGTTGGCAGCAATTAGCAGATCATGCAAAAGAATCTATTCTACTCTTGGCAGTCAGATTTGCCAAACAATAAGAATCGTTCATTTATAGAAGACTGTATCAAGATAGCCGTGAAGTCTCTTAAGAATGAAAATCTACATCTTGAAGTTGCAATTGATCGTGATACAAAGGATGTATCTGGAACACCTGATATTGCCTCAACCATCTTCACTAAGATTGAAGGGGCATCAGCATTTATTGCGGACATCAGTTTTATAAATCCAGACTCACAGGGAAAAAAGACTCCAAATCCAAACGTGCTTGTTGAACTTGGCTATGCCGCAAAATCAATCGGTTGGGGTAACATTATTTGTGTATTCAATGAGGAGTTTGGAAAAATAGAAGAATTACCATTTGACCTACGCTTTAGAAGACCTCTTTCATATAGAATAAAGAATCAACAAAATAAATCTCAAGATCGAAAAGTACTTTCTAAGCAATTAGAAACGGCGATTGGGTCGATCATTCACAAAGAATCTGAAAAGGACGAAATCAGAATTCATATTAAACAACAAGTTGACAAGGAGATACTAACTATCTGTAACCACTCTTTTAAAATACTATATGGGTACGATGAAGCATATACGTTAGATTCAATTTGGAAAATGCTAAGTCTTTCTCAAGATCAACTTAAAAGGCATTTGTTCGAAAGAAAATTTCTCGGCTTTACAGTTCTCAAAGACTGGAAAGATTATATGACGAAGATTGAAGGAATTATGAACCAACCTTTCTTTAATCAAAACGCTGAGCCTAAATATGTCAATGCGCTTTTAAAAGTGATTCGAGCTCTTGAAATGATATCTACTGTTTATCAAAATACCAACTTGTTCGAAAATACTGAAAGTAAAGAAGCGAAATATAAAGTAGTTGATGGGAGTCAATTGAACCCAGATAATCCACCTGACAGCTACCTTCTTCTAAGGAAACTAGAGACAAATAAAAATGGCGTTGTTATGTATCCCTTCGGCAGTGAGCCTTAGAGAATAAGTCTAGGAAATTAGGATTTATCTGAGTGATTTGGTAACAGCTTGTAGAGCTGGCTGGTTTTAGTCTCTGAGATGATGGTAAGGGTGTGGTTTAGCCACTGGTATGGCTCTACTTCATTGACTTTACATGATCCCAGAAAGCTGTACATCATCGCTGCCCACTGAGCTGCATCATGGGAGCCAGCAAATAAATAATTTTTTCTACCAAGGGCTAGTGGTCGGATGCTGTTTTCTACCCGGTTGTTATCGATATTCCAACTACCATTTTCTGTGTACTTTGATAAGCGCTTCCAAAATTTGAGTGAGTAGGCTAGTGCTTTACCAATGCTGCTTTTTGGTGCCACTTTTCCGTATTCTTCTTGCATCCACTGATGAAGCTTATCGAGTATTGGCCTGCTCTCACTCTGGCGCAGTGTCTGGATTTGGTCAGTATCCACTTCCTCATCCTTGGCTTTTCGCTCTATAGCATAGAGTTTTTGTATTTCAGTAAGCGCGTGCTCTGCCCTTGGTTTGTCATTATCAAGTGCTTTTTCAAAGTACCGCCTGGCATGAGCCATGCAGGCCAGAAGAATGATCTCTGGCTGACAGGCAAATTGTTCATAGCCAGCATAGCCATCTGTTTGCAATACGCCCTGGTAACCTTCCAGAAAATCGTGAGGCCCTTGACCACTACGGCTTTTTTGGTAGTCGACCACTACCAGTTTAGTCTTTGGTGCATAGTAGTACCACTGGTAGCCTGTATGTGTGGCGCCAGGTTTATTGGATGATTGTACCGGAATCAGAGTTTCATCAGCGTTGATATGTCCAC
>Ga0209692_10000373_pt1 | contig 116498 bp, 99 predicted proteins | sample tdDd472_FD_187129 | JGI IMG/M metagenome (GOLD analysis project Ga0209692, IMG submission 187129) | Marine sediment microbial communities from the Atlantic coast under amendment with organic carbon and nitrate - tdDd47.2 (SPAdes)... | ecosystem: Environmental > Aquatic > Marine > Coastal >...
GGAAAAATTAAACCAAAAATAAAAAACTATGAAACTAAGAAGTTTGTATTTAGCTCTTTTTGCATTATTCACTTTTAATTTTGCAATTGCTCAAGAATCAGTAAAACTACCTGAACCAGATAGAACAGGTGGAAAACCATTAATGCAAGCCTTAAATGAGCGAAGCTCATCTCGGGATTTTATCGACAAAGATTTAACAGAGCAGCAAATATCAAATTTATTATGGGCTGCATACGGTATTAATCGTGAAGAGGATGGAAAACACACTACTCCAACTTCAAGAAATAAACAAGATATTGAAATTTATATGACACTTAAGAAAGGAGTGTTTTTATATATTCCTGAAGAACATTCTTTAAAACAACTTTCAAATGAGGATCTGAGAAAAGTAACAGGGAAACAACCTTTTGTTAAGGATGCTGCATTAAATTTAATTTATGTGTCTGATTTTGATAAGTTAGGAAATAGCGATGATAATACTAAATTGATGACAGCAGCAACACATTGTGGCTTTATTGGTCAGAATGTTTATTTATATTGTGCATCAGAAGGACTAATATCTGTTTTTAGAGCATGGATTGATAAAAATGAAATAAGAGAAGCTTTGCAATTAAAAGATAATAGAAAAGTAATTTATTGCCAAACGGTTGGATATTCAAAGTAAAATATGAAATGCCAATAGCAAAAAGCTAACAAATATGAAATATAATTTTGATGAGATTGTAAATCGCGAAAATACTGCATCTGTTAAGTACGACTTAAGAGTAGAATTGTTTGGGAAGAAAGATATAATTCCAATGTGGGTTGCAGATATGGATTTTAAAACTCCTGATTTTATTATTAATGCGATTAAAGAACGCACAAAACATGAAGTATTTGGTTATAGCATTCGACCTAAATCGTATTTTACGTCAATTATAAACTGGCTAAAAAGAAGACACAAATGGGAAATTCAAGAAGATTGGATTTCGTTCGGACCAGGGATTGTTCCTGCAATTAATATGGCTATAATAGCATATTCCAACGAGGGAGATAATATAATTGTCCAGCCTCCTGTTTATTTCCCATTCTTTTCAGCTATAGAAAATAACAATCGTACATTAATTGAAAATCCTTTAGTATTAAAAAATAATAGGTATTGTATTGATTTTAATGATTTAGAGGAGAAATTAAAAGATGCAAAAATGTTCATCTTATCAAATCCTCATAATCCTGGTGGATCGGTATGGACAAAAGAAGAGCTTAAGAAGTTGGGAGAGATGTGTGTTGAAAATAATGTTTTAATTATGTCTGATGAGATTCATTCCGACTTGGTATTTAGCGATTATACATTTACACCTTTAGCATCTATTTCAGAAGCAATAGCAAACTATACTGTTACATTTATTGCTCCAAGTAAAACATTCAATATGGCGGCTTTAGCCACGTCTTCGGTTATTTCTTCTAATAAAGAGTTAAAAGAAAAATACGATAAAGTAATAGATACTATTCATGTTGGAATGGGAAATGTATTTGGTACCGTAGCATCTGAAGCTGCTTATACTCACGGAGATGAATGGCTCGATCAACTTATGGAATACTTAACTTTAAATCTGGATTTAATGCAGGATTTTTTCGATGAAAAGATTCCTGAAATAAGAATGATTCGACCTGAAGGTACTTATTTGGTTTGGTTGGATTGTTCTGAATTAAATTTAGGTGAAAAAGATCTGAAAGATTTTATGATTCAAGATGCAGGTTTAGGGTTTAACGATGGTAGAATGTTTGGCTCAGGAGGCGATGGTTTTATGCGTATGAATATTGCATGTCCAAAGCAAACAATCTTAGACGCTTTAATTCGACTCGAAAAAGCTATTAATAATCTTAAATAGTATGGCCGATAAAGGATTTCAATTAAAAGTTATTATTCCAACAGATGATGGATTTAATATTTCCAGTAATGGAATTAAAAAGGCATCTTATTATTTAATGTATAATATTAGCAACAGAAGTTATCAATTAGCAGGAAAAATAAAAACTGCAGATTTATATGAAAATTCAGAATTCAACTTTGAAGTTTTTAAATCGGAAATTGAAAAAGCTAAAATTGATAAGGTGGTATGTAATAAACAGTTCGGAGTGCTTTTGGCGTACGAAGTTATGTTTGTGAAAGAAAAAGAAATTGGAGTAATTTTAAATAACTTAATAGATTTTATAGATAAAAAAGAGAGCTAAAATTCAGCTCTCTTTTAATATAATATATACTTTGTATTTTATTCGTCATCTTTGGGTTCGTCATCATCATCTTCATCTAAAGCAGACACAAGTCCTCCAGTAAATTTTCCATCAAGTTTTTTAACGAATGATTCTTGCTGTTTTTTCAATCTTTCATAGTCTTCAACCTTCTTTTCTAATTCTGCTTCTCTACGTGACGACTCTTCCTGTGTAGCCTGGAGCTCTTCCATATTTTGGCGCATTTCTTCTTCCTGAGCTCTCATTTCTTCGGCTTGCTGTTTTGTCCTTTCAAGAAGTTCAGCTGTTCTAATATTAACTTTTACTGTAGAAAGTGTAGCTGCTATATTTTCACCGATTTTTTCAACAAATTCAATCTGATATTTTTCGAATTCACGGAACGAAGCCATTTCAATAACACCATATACATTGTCATTTAAAACTAAGGGTACAATCAAAATGCTTTTAGGATTTTCTTCGCCTAAGCCAGATGTAATAGATATATAATCATTTGGAATATCTGATATAAAAATCGTTTCACTTTCTTGAACAGCTCTACCAACTAAACCAACCCCCATTTCAATTCTATTCTCAAGAAATTTCTTGCGGTTAAAAGCATAAGCGGCAGCCATTTCTATGTATTTATTCTTTTCATCGTCATCGTTAACGATAAAAAGTCCCCCTTGATTTGCATCGCAATACTTTACAAGATTACTTATAACATCATATGAAAGTTTATCAATATCATCGTTGTTTTGTCTTAAAATATCACTGAATTTAGCAACACCCTGAGAAGCCCAGTTACGTTGATCATCTTCTTTTTTTCTTCTGGATTCTTCTTCTGTTGCATGTTTTAAATTAGTACGCATTTCAAGTAAACCTACTCCTAAATCATCTTCATCGCTTAAGGGTACAAAGTTGCTTTCAAAATTCCCTTTTCCTATTTCAAGTGCGAAATCAGTTGTTTCTTTCAAACCTCTTATTAATGCATTCAGAGCTGCAGCCATCTCACCTATTTCATCATTTCTTTCTTTTATTTGTTTTTTAGGCATTATTCCTTGCCCCATAAGAGAAAGCGCATTCTGGATTATATTGATTGGTTTTATAATCATTGAAGCAAGGTATAAAGCAATGATAATAGCAATTATAATTAATATTACTCCTGATATATAAATGAAATTTTCAAAATCAATAAAAGACTTTGCCATTTCCTCTGTAGCCATACTAACTTTAGTCTCATGTTTCTCTGTTAACTTAGCAAGTCTTTCAATTAAATGATCACTAAATACTATAATCTCACCACCATTAGTAATTTTAGGATATATTTCATGTTCAAGCATTTGTTTACTATTGTAGCTTTCCGGGGTACTCAGCTTATTCATTATTTCTTGATGTAAAGGGAATAATGAATCATTAATAGCTACATAAATTTTTTCATAGCATTCTTGCTCTTCTGGTGTCCAATTATTTGAAAGTATTAATATTTTTTCATGAATTGCAGGTAAATCTTTAATATGTAGATTTATCAATTTTAATTTATCCTCAGTTTCAGGTTCTTTATCAATGTAAACCCAATTTTTAATTAACATCTTTGTAGAAATCATCATGTTTGAAAGTTCCCTTACAAGATCCGCCGATGGAATATCAACAGTTGAAATTTCATTATTTACATCAATACTCTCCTTTAATATATTAGTAATCATTATAATATTTAAGAAGATTGCTAATGTAACTATCCCAAAACCAAGAATAAGTTTTTTCGCTATGGTAAATTTGAAATTCATAATTCGTAATTGAGGTTAAAATTTAAGTGATTCTAAGATAAGAATTAATTTTAAGTTTGATTAAATTAATCCTGTTTTATTTAAATTATAGCAATAGGAAACAAAAATAATAATATTTTATTGAATTTAGTCGACTATATATATATACTCTTATCATAAGTAATGTTAGTTAGGAATAAACCATGTGCTGGAACTGAAACTCCGGCTTCTGATCTATTTTTGCTTTCAATAATACGAACAAATTCATCTAATGACAATTTACCTAATCCAACATCTATCAAAGTGCCCACGATTGCACGAACCATATTTCTAAGAAATCGATCAGCAGTAATTGTAAATTTTATTTTATGTCCCTCTTGAGACCATATAGCTTCTGTTATTTTACAGTTGTTGGTTTTAACATCTGTATGTAACTTACTAAAGCTTGTAAAATCTTTATAATCAAATAAAATATCACAAGCTTTATTCATTATATCAACATCAAGATTCTTTGGTAAATAATAAGAGCTTTCGAGTAAAAAAGGATCTTTCTTATTATGTATAAAATAATGGTATGTTCTGCTGCTTGCATCAAATCTTGCATGTGCATCGAGATTAACCACTCGTATGTCGTGAACGGCAATATCTTTAGGTAAAATGCTATTTATCTTAAAAAGAAATTTATCGTCTGATACAAAACTAGATTTCTCTGATTCAAAATGCGCAACAAAATAACTTGCATGAACACCAGTATCTGTTCTTCCAGCACCTGTAATTTCAATTTCTTCTCTTAAAACCGTTGAAAATGAATTTACTAAAACTTCTTGAACTGATTCAGCATTAGGTTGAATTTGCCAACCATGGTACTTGGTTCCTTTATAACTTAATTGAATAAAATATTTAAATTTCATAACAAAAAATTGTCTTTTGATAATTAGATTTTGTCTTCTTATCAAAAATAGGCAATATTATGTAATATTAGTTTAACTTATAAATAATACCTACGTAAATAAAATAATACTCAGAACAAATAATTTAAGGGATGCATAGTATAAATAGGGATGGCTTAATTGATGAATTTGGTCAGTTTCATCAATTATATAAGGGGAAAATTTTTTGTCAGGATAACAAAAGAAGTAAGTTAGAATCTAAAAAGATGGCAAAAGGAGATATTGAAATATCAAAAAGCCTAAGTGGTAGGATTTTTAACTCTTTAAGTATAATGCTTTTGGTGCTAGATGATAAAGGTGTTGCTATAGATTGCAATGATGCTTTAAGAAGATATTTAAAAATGCCTAAGAAAAGCATTCTAGGAAAACTTTTATTAGAAATTATTGTGAAGATTGGAGATTATTCAAAATCTGACATCTTTAATGCACTTGAATTAACAAGAAAAAGACAATCTGTTGAGTTAAAGGTTGGAAATAAGTATTTAAAAATTACCGCAGATTCGGTTACTGATAGCAATAAAAAAATTGAAAATATTATTATAATAATATCGGATATCACAGAACGTAAAAACAGCTTAGCTGAATTAGAATCAGCTCTTGAAAAAGCAAAAGAATCTGATCAATTAAAGACTGCATTTCTTTCAAACATAAGCCATGAGATAAGGACCCCAATTAATGGAATTATGGGTTTTACAACTCTACTTGAAGGGAAAAAATTAACAGAGAAAAAGAGTAAGAGTTACCTTAAAATTATTAATAGTTGCTCAAATCAACTTTTAACTATAGTAAGAGACATTTTAGATTTCTCTAAAATTGAAACAGGACAATTGGAAATTTATAGTAAAGTATTTAATATTGAGGATTTTACAAAACTGATATTTCAGCGTTTTAAACCTCAGTTTAATGAACGTGGAATTTCTTATTCTTTGTGTTTCATAAATTCAAATAATGTTCAGTTAATTAATACCGACAAGGGAAAACTGGACCAAATAATTTCTAATTTACTAAGTAATGCCTTAAAATTTACAGAAGAAGGAAATGTTGAATTATCATGTATTGTAAAATCTAATCATTTAGAAATATACGTTAAAGATACTGGTATTGGAATAGAAAAATCATTACAGAAAAAGGTTTTTGATAGATTTTGGCAGGCTGAACTTGATATCTCAAAAAGATATGCAGGTAATGGTTTAGGGCTTTCAATTTGTAAAGGTTTCGTAGAATTACTTGATGGGAAAATATGGCTTGATTCTAAAAAAGGGAAAGGTTCTATATTTCATTTCACTATACCACACAGCTTATAATTCTTATAATTTCTTAAAACCCTTTAACATTTTTTAACACAAAATTGGATTAGTTTTGTCATGATTTTACAAATGACAGAGGTAGAATTATTAGTAACAATTATTTTTATGTATCTTTTCAAAAATTATTTAATATGAACGAAACAGTTGATGTAAAAGAACTGAATGATCGAATAGAGAAGGAAAGTTCGTTTGTTGATATGATTAAAATGGAAATGGGCAAGGTAATTATTGGTCAGAAACACCTTGTTGATTCGTTGTTAATTGGTCTTCTTTCTGATGGGCACATTTTACTTGAAGGTGTTCCCGGATTGGCAAAGACTTTAGCTATAAACACATTGTCAACAATTGTTGATGCAGAATTTAGTCGTATTCAGTTTACACCTGATTTACTACCAGCCGATTTAATTGGAACAATGATTTATAGTCAGAAAAAGGAAGAGTTTCATGTGAAAAAGGGACCCGTTTTTACTAATTTTGTTTTAGCTGATGAGATTAACCGTTCGCCTGCCAAAGTGCAAAGTGCACTACTGGAAGCGATGCAGGAACGACAGGTAACAATTGGTGAAGAAACGTATCCATTGCCAAAACCTTTTTTAGTAATGGCCACCCAAAATCCAATTGAACAAGAAGGAACATACCCATTACCAGAAGCACAAGTTGACCGTTTTATGCTAAAAGTTGTGGTTGATTATCCAAAGATTGAAGAAGAAAAGTTAATTGTAAGAGAAAATATTGCTAAAGAATTTCCTAAAGCAAATACTATTCTCAAAACTCAGAACATTATTGATGCTCGTAATGTGGTTAAGGATGTATACATTGATGAGAAAATAGAACGATATATTCTGGATATAGTTTTTGCAACAAGATTCCCAGAAAAATATAATCTGGAGAAATTTTCTACAATGATAAATTATGGTGGTTCGCCTCGTGCAAGTATTAACTTGGCTATGGCATCAAAAGCTTTTGCTTTTATTAAAAGAAGAGGTTATGTAATTCCTGAAGATGTGCGTGCAGTATGTCACGATGTATTGCGTCATAGAATTGGATTATCATATGAAGCTGAAGCTGAAAATGTAACTACTGAAGATATCATTACGGAAATTCTTAATACAATTGAAGTTCCTTAAAAAGTTACATATTTCTGTCAAATGAAAAAAATAATTGTACTTCTGTTAATTGTAGTTTCGGGCTTTTATGTTTCTGGACAAAGTTTTGTAGGTAAACATAAGTTAGAGATCAAAAAAGAGATGAAAGAAAACCACAAAGACTTCTATTTTTCAAAAGAAGTAATGGGTAAAAGTAATTTCATCAAATTTGAAGATTTCGATGGTTACAGAACGTACTTATTTGTTTTGAATGATAATGGATACTGTAAATATCATATGTTAATGTGCGATTACAGTTTGTTAAAGAAAATGATTGATTCATTAAACCAAAACTATGAGTACAAAGAAAATTTAACATGGTATGATTATACTTCAGGAAAACAAAATTTTGCTGTCAGAATTAAAAAAGAGGAATGGTATTTTTCTATCATTACAAAGAAGCTCGATAAGAAAGACTGATGTATAACCAATAAAACTAATTTGGTGTGGAAGCTTCAGAACTGCTGAAAAAAGTACGAAAAATAGAAATAAAAACACGGGGCTTATCAAAGAATATCTTTGCCGGTGAGTATCATAGTGCGTTTAAAGGGCGAGGAATGGCTTTTAGCGAAGTGCGTGATTATCAATATGGTGACGATATCCGAAATATTGATTGGAATGTAACGGCACGTTTTAATCAACCCTATATTAAAATATACGAAGAAGAACGAGAGTTAACAGTTATGTTAATTGTTGATGTAAGTAATTCTCGTGTATTTGGAACTCAATCACAGTTAAAGAAAAATCTTATAACTGAGATTTCTGCTGTTTTATCATTTTCTGCAATTCAGAATAATGATAAAATAGGAGTAATTCTATTTAGCGATAAGGTTGAAAAGTTTATTCCTCCTAAAAAAGGACGAACACATATACTTAGAATTATTCGCGAGCTTATTGAATTTAAGCCTGAAAATAAAGAAACCAATATTTCCGAGGCGCTGCGTTATTTAACAAATGCAATAAAAAAACGAAGTACTGCATTTGTAATTTCAGATTTTATCGATGATGATCCTTCAACTGGAAATCCTCGTTTCGATGAAGCTATTAGAATAGCTAACCGAAAACACGATATTATTGGATTAAAAATCTATGATAAACGTGAAAAGGAAATTCCGTCGGTTGGAATAATTCGTATAAAAGATGCGGAAACAGGAGAATACGCCTGGGTTGACACAACAAGTTTAAGTGTTAGAAGAAATTATGCTCAATGGTACCAAAAAATGGATGCTTCGGTAAACGATACCTTGGTTCGAGCAGGAGTTGATTTTGTTTCGATGGCAACTGACGAAGATTATGTTAAACCATTAATTAATCTTTTTAAAAAACGATAATTGAATTGAATTTTAATTTATGATACAAATATTAAAATCATATAAACTAAATTTATTATTTCTGATTGTTTTATCAGCATCTATTAATGTAGCCTTTTCTCAAAGAGTTACAGTTGAAGCCAAAATGGATACAACTGAATTTCTTATTGGCGACCAGGTTGGTCTTGAATTAAATGTAACTCAGCCTAAAAATGTTTTTGTAGGCATACCCATTTTTGATGCTGAGCTAACAAAAGAAATTGAGATTCTAGAACAATCAGAAAATGACACTAGCTTATTGGAAACTGGTGAATGGTTAATCAAAAAGCGTTTACTAATAACTGCTTTTGATTCTGGATATTATGTACTTCCTCCAATTCCAGTTTTATATTATAGCGATACTATTAAATCTGAACCTTTAGCTTTTATAATACATTCTGTCAAAGTTGATACTTCGCAAGCAATTAAAGACATTAAATTACCATATAGTGCACCTATAAGTTTTGCAGAAATATTTCCATGGGCAGGTGGTGGCTTAGGTTTTGTTCTAGTACTTTTAGTAATTATTTATATAATTCGTAAAATAAAGCGTAATGAGCCTGTAATTAAACGATTTAAACCACGTGAACCAGCCCATATTATAGCTTTACGTGATTTAAGCAGATTAAAGAACGATAAGCTTTGGCAAAAAGATAAAATCAAGATTTATTATACTGTTCTTACTGATATTCTAAGGCAATATTTATGGAATCGTTATGCAATTCGTACAATGGAAAGAACAAGCGAGGAGATTTTGCAATCATTACTGAATTCTGATTTCAAAAACGAGGATGCTTATAACGATTTAAAAGAGATTTTTTATACATCTGATTTAGTGAAATTTGCAAAGTTTATGCCTATTGCTGATGAACATGAGAAATGTATTAAAGGTGCGTATAAATTTGTAGAGGATACTAAACTGATTGTCGAAGAAAAACCTGCCCGACCAGCAGGCGGGGAAGAATCAGAAAATGAGAAGAATACTGAAAAGATTGAAGCGGTAGTTCCTTTAGAACAAAATAATTAATTGAATTATGAGTCATATAACATTTGCAAATCCAAATTTATTATACCTGTTACTAATAATAGTACCTGTAGTTATTTGGTATGTGCTAAATCATAAACGCACACATGCAAGTATTCAGGTTTCTACAATAAAGGGATTTGGTAAAAATCATTTTACATATAAACACATATTGCGACATGTAGTTTTTGGCTTTAGGGTTATCGCAATAGCTTTAATTATTGTTGCAATTGCACGCCCACAATCAACATTAAGTTGGAAAGACGAAGAATCTGAAGGTATTGATATTGTGCTTGCATTAGATATTTCAAGTAGTATGCTTGCTCGTGATTTTAGTCCAGATAGAATGGAAGCTGCAAAAGATCTTGCAATTCAATTTATTTCAGGACGCAGAAATGACAGAATTGGTCTGGTTGTATTTAGTGGTGAGAGCTTTACGCAATGTCCTTTAACAACTGATCATGCAGTTTTAATTAACTTATTTAGAGACATTAAAAGTGGAATGATCGAAGATGGAACAGCTATTGGAATGGGGCTAGCAACTTCTGTCAGTAGATTAAAAGATAGCGACGCGAAAAGTAAAGTTATTATTCTTTTAACGGATGGAGTTAATAACCAGGGAGCTATTGCTCCAGCAACAGCAGCAGAATTAGCACAAACATTTGGAATAAGAGTTTATACAATAGGTGTTGGTTCTGAAGGTACAGCTCCATATCCAATTACAACCCCGTTTGGAACACAAATTCGAAATGTACCTGTTGAAATTGACGAAGAAACATTGCAGGAGATAGCTGAATATACTGGTGGTGAGTATTTTAGAGCAACAAATAATGATAAATTAAAACAGATTTACGAGCAGATTGATAAACTCGAAAAATCAAAAATTGAAGTAAAAGAATTTAGTCAGAAAGACGAAGAGTTTTTAAGCTTTGTATTAATAGCTGCACTTTTACTTTTAACTGATATGGTATTAAGAAATACGTTGTTAAAGCAAATACCTTAATGTTTAAAGTAAAAAGTTTCGAGTTGAAAGTTATATGTATGAAAATAATAAAAGCAATTAAAAGAAAAATCTAAGTACTTTGTACTTGATACTTAATACTTAAAAATATGTTTAGATTTGGGAATCCGGAATATTTGTATCTATTATTTTTATTACCTGTTTTAGGTGTATTATTCGGATTAGCACAATATAATAAGAAGAAAGCACTTGTCAGATTTGGTGATTTAAGTGTAATAGAACAGTTAATGCCTTTTGTTTCAAAAAGTAAGCCTATTTTAAAATTTATATTTTTAACTGTAGCTATTGTTTCTATCATATTTGCTTTATCTGATCCTCAGTTTGGTTCAAAACTGGAGAAAGTAAAACGCAAAGGAGCAGAAATAATTATTGCTCTTGATGTTTCTAATAGTATGTTAGCAGAAGATATCAAGCCAAATCGTTTAGAAAGAGCAAAACAAGCAATATCAAAATTGGTTGATAATATGGAGAATGACAGAATTGGTTTAATTGTTTTTGCGGGTGATTCTTACATTCAGGTGCCTGTAACTTCCGATTATACTGCGGCTAAAATGTTTTTATCATCAATAAATACAAATATAGTTTCTAAACAAGGAACAGATATTGGTTCTGCAATTGATTTGGCTATGAATTCATATACTCCCGAAAGTGAAATGGAGAAAGCTTTAATAATTATTACCGATGGTGAAAATCACGAAGATAATGCAATAAAAGCTGCTGAATTAGCCGGAGAAAAGGGTATTTCGGTTCATACAATTGGAATGGGAAGTCCACAAGGAGCTCCAATTCCTTTAAATAAAGATTATGGACAAACAGTGTTTCAGCAAGATAAAGATGGGAATACTGTAATAAGTAAGCTTGATCAGAAAACATTACAAGAAATTGCAAGTGCTGGAGATGGTGTATTTATAAGAGCTAATAATACACAAACTGGCTTGAACAAGTTGTTCGATCGTATAAATAAGATGGAAAAGAAGGAAATGGAAGAAAAGATATATACTGAGTTCGAGCATCGTTTTCAATATTTATTGGCTATTGCTCTATTTTTTATTCTTTTAGATGTTTTTATTCCTGAAAGAAAGAGTAAATGGTCGAAGAACTTTAACATATTTAAAATTAATGCATAGTATGAAATGGTTTAAATTCTTATTGATTTTTACATTAGTATTGATTGCTGTTAATGCTTTTGCTCAAAAAGAGAGGAAATATATTCGTCAAGGAAATAAAGAATTTGAAAATACTGATTTTGAAAATTCTGAGGTTTCTTATAGAAAAGCAGTTGATCTGGAGGAAGAGAAAACACATGAGCCAGCTTTCAATGTTGGTGACGCTTTATATAAGCAGGAAAAGTACGAAGATGCAATTAAGCAATTTGAAAGTCTTGCTGACCTAGAGATTAGCAAAGAAGAAAAGGCTAAGATTTATCATAATCTTGGGAATTCATTATTGCAGAATAATAAATTGAAAGAAAGTATTGAAGCATATAAGAATGCCTTAAGAAATAATCCGAATGATCAGGAAACAAAATATAATCTTGCTTATGCACAAAAAAAATTAGAGCAACAGCAGCAACAAAATCAAGATCAAGATCAAAACAAAGATAAAGATAAACAAGACCAGGATAAAAATAAAGATCAGAACAAGGATCAGCAAAATAAGGATGATCAGAATAAAGAAAACGAAGACCAAAATAAAGATCAGGATAAACAAGATCAGAATAAAGAACAACAGCAGCAGCAGCAACAAATATCAAAAGAAGATGCAGAGCGTATATTGCAGGCTTTAGCCAATGATGAAAAAGATACTCAGAAAAAAGTAAAAGAACAACAAGCAGCAGCTGCTAAAGTTAAGACAGAAAAGGAGTGGTAATCTTTTAATTAAGAATTACTAGTAAATAAAAAGAAAATGAAAAATTGGTATTTAATAATAATATTCTTAATGTTTGCCAAGTGCGCATTCCCTCAGGATGTTACATTTAGAGCTTCGGCACCGGAGGTTGTTGAGATCGGACAACAATTCCGTTTAATATATACAGTAAATGCCAAGCCCGAAAATTTTTCGGCTCAGGCTGTTGATGGAATTAGTGTTTTGGCAGGACCAAGTACTTCTCAATCAAGTAATGTAAGTATTATTAATGGTAAGGTTACTCAAAATTTCGAATTGCGCTACACTTATATTGTTCAAGCAAATAAAGAAGGTAAATTTATTATTCCTTCTGCCGAAGTAGTCGTCGATAAGAAAACTTATAAATCTGAATCCATAAAAATTGAAGTAATAAAAGGAGGTTCAACAAATAATCAAACTAGAAATGCATCTACAGCTGCTGGTTTAAATCAAACAGAGCATGCTGCAAATACATCTCAGATTTCGAATAAAGATCTTTATATTAAAATATTTGTAACTAAAACAAAAGTTCATCAGGAAGAACACTTAATTGCAACAATAAAATTATTTTCAAAACTAAACATTACTCGATTAGATAATGCTAAACTTCCTTCTTTAAAGGGCTTTATCGCTCAGGATTTGGAAATCCCACAACTTACTAGCTTAAACAGAGAACGTATTAACGATGAAATTTATTTAACAGGAGTTTTAAAAAAATATATACTTTATCCTCAAAAAACAGGTGAACTTACCATAGAACCTTTTGAGCTTGATGTATACTATCAGAAGCCAAATAATAGAACGTCAAGAAGTATGTTCGATGATTTCTTTGGATCTGTGGAAACGGAAGGCCGGAAAGTATATAGTAATTCAGTAAAAATAAAAGTTGATGGATTACCCGCAAATAAACCGTTTAATTTTTCAGGAGCGGTTGGCAAACTTAATATGACTGCTTCGATAGATAATTCAACTGTAAAAACGAACGATGCAATAAATTTAAAAGTTAAGATTTCTGGAAATGGAAACTTAAAATATATTAATCCATTAAAAATTGAATTCCCTTCAGATTTTGATGTGTATGATCCTAAAGTTGGCGACAATATAAAATATACTGAAGCTGGTGCTTTTGGTAATAAATCATTTGAGTATTTAATGATCCCACGCCATGCAGGGGATTTTACCATTCCAGCATTCAATTTTTCATACTTTGATACCGAGTCAAATAAATATAAAACCCAAAAAGCAGGTCCTTTTAATATTAAGGTAACTAAGTCAGAGGGAGATACTACAATAACTGTGTCATCATCATTTACAAAAGAGGATTTAAAATTTCTAGGGCAGGATATTAGATTTATTAAAACAGATTCTAAACTTAAAAAATCAAATCAATTTATATTTGGCTCACGAATGTTTTATGCATTTTATATCGCCGGTATCGTATTATTTATAATTGTTTTCTTGTTCCGAAGAAAGAAAATGAAAGAGAATGCAAACGTAATGTTAGTTAAGAATAAGAAAGCAAATAAGTTTGCTCGTGGGCGATTAAAGAAGGCATCAGCTTATATGAAACAGGAAAAGAGCGAGGCTTTTTATGAAGAGTTGGTAAAAGCGATGTGGGGATATTTAAGCAACAAATTAGGAATTACCATTGCAAGTCTTTCAAAGGATAATGCACGAAGCGAGATGCTAAAGAAAAACGTTGATGAAGAGTACATTGATCAAATAATGAATATTATTGATAGATGTGAATATGCTCGCTATTCTCCTGTTACAGAGGAAACAAAAATGGATACTTTGTATAAAGACGCAATAAAAGTTATTAGTAAATTACAGCAAAAGCTGAAATAGTATAGGAGATAAAAAAATGAAAAAAATACTTTTTCTTATAATTTCTGTTTCAACAGCTCTTTATGTAAATGCACAAGAAGCTGATAGTTTATTTCAAAAAGGAAATGAATTGTATGCAAATGCTAGATATCAGGATGCAATTGAGATATATGAGAATTTAATGAGCCTTGGTTACGAATCTCCGGAATTGTTTCTAAACACAGGTAATTCATATTATAAACAAAATATTATAGCACGCGCTATCTTAAATTATGAAAAGGCACTTTTACTTGAGCCAAATAATAATGATATTAAGTATAATCTTGAACTTGCTAATAGACTTGTTATTGATAAAATTGAAGTTTTACCGGTTTTCTTTATTAAAGGATGGATAAGATCTGTAAGAAATTTATTCTCTTCTGATATATGGGCTATTATAAGTCTTTCGGCATTTGCTATTGCCTTAATTTTCATTTCTATTTTCTTATATAGTAGAAATTTTGGTCTGAAGAAAATTTCGTTTTGGCTTGGATTTTTTATTGTTCTTCTATCAGCAATCTCATTTATATTTTCGAATCAACAAAAGCAAAGAATATTGTCTGGAAATACTGCTATTGTAATGAACCCTTCTGTAACTGTAAAAAGTTCACCAGATACTAGCGGTACAGATCTCTTTGTGATTCATGAAGGAACAAAAGTTAGCATTGCTGATCAGATTTCAGATTGGAAAGAAATAAAGTTAAGTGATGGAAGTAAAGGTTGGCTTAAAACTGAAGATCTTGAAGTAATCTAATTTTGGTCAATTTTAATTATTAGTTCAACATTGTTAATTATTTGCTGGAATCATTCTATATTAATATTCATATTTAAACTATACTAGTATTTTTTGGCCTTCAATTTATAGATTTCGTATCTTATAACTCTGATTTCTATATGCATACATATGCATATCGGTTTTTAAGACTTGGAGTTGGATTTACATTTATAAATAATATAATTATGAGACCATTAAAACAATTACTACCATTTTCTAGTTGGTTAATGCGATTTGCGGTGGTGTTCTTCGTATTAATATCATATTGGAAAACATTTACATTTTTTAACTTTCAAAGTGTCATGTTTTATGTCGCAGCAATCTTTGTAATATTCTCTGTTTTATTATTTATTGGAGGATTTTTTTATAAAGGTAGTTTGACTGTTATATCTTCCTTAATCCTTATATTGGTTACAGGATATCATGCGTTTCTAAATCTGGAATCCCGGTTAGATAACAATTTTGCAGTTTATGTTGTTCTGGGGTCTATATTTGTTTATTTTTTAACTACTGGGAATAATAGAAACAAATAGTATTATGAATGATGCAAAAAAATATACACGAAGGCATTTTCTTCAAGATATTGCATTTGGAGGTGGTGGCCTAATAATAATTGGAACATACGGTTTTCGCATTTTAAAGGATAATTCACAAAACCTAATAAAAGCAATAAGTGTAAATTTTGAAAAATGTGCAGGATGCAGAACCTGTGAAACCGCTTGTTCTGCATTTAACAATCCAATTCTTATCGATGGGGAAAAGATGAATAGTTTGGGTAATCCTCATTATTCTAATATAAAAGTTTATCATTTTAATCCTGATATTGATATTCCTGTTACCTGTGCTTTATGCGAAGACCCTCCTTGTATAAACGCATGCCCTGTCTCACCAGATTTAATAACTGGTCGTAAAGCATTATATCGCCACGAAAATTTGACAATAATAAATGATCCAGAACGCTGTATAAGTTGTATGCAGTGTGCTAAAGCATGCGAAAATTTACGAGGAGGAGTAATTCATCCTAATCCTGAAACAAATAGGCCGGAACATATGTGTACTCTATGCGACGGTAATCCTCAATGTGTAGAAAATTGCCCCTTCGGAGCTTTAGAGTACATTGAAATACCTGCTGACCGTGAGTTAGCAAATCTTGCGCCTGCTAAAATTGCAGAAAGGCTAATTGAGAAATTATATAACTTAAACGTTTAGGAGGATATCATGGCTATTAAAGGATACTATGGAAAATTACTCGATATAAATCTTACAACTGGAGAAATCAATAAAGCTGTGATTCCTGAAGAAGATATTAGACGATTTATAGGAGGTCGCGGTTTAGGAACAAAAATACTATGGGATAAATTGCCCGGACCTGGTGTTGATCCTTTATCACCCGAAAATGCATTGTTATTTATGCCTGGTCCATTTTCAGGTTTACCTATTCCTTCATCATCACGTACTTGTGTGGTAACAAAATCGCCACGAACATCTGCTGTTGATCCAAAATTTGAAAAAGGTTCAACTATTAGTTATTCAAATATGGGCGGATTTTTTGGCCCTGAAATAAGGTTTGCTGGTTACGATGGTATTTGCATTACAGGAAAAGCAAAAAATCCCGTTTACATAAGAATTGAAGATGACAAAGTTGAGATATTAGATGCTTCCAAATTTTGGGGCATGGGGACAGAAGAGTTTGATAATGCGTTAATTGAGGAACTCGGAGACAGAAAATTTGAGTCTACTTATATTGGACCTGCAGGAGAAAATCTAGTTCCTATGGCTTGTATTTTAAATACAGCTGCTCGTGCAGCTGGACGTGGTGGAACGGGCAGTGTAATGGGTTCTAAAAACCTGAAAGCAATTGCAATTAAAGGCTCTCAATCGCCGCAATTGGGAGATCATAAATCATATCTTGAATTGCTGTCTAAGGTTAGAAAATCTTTTAGAGATGATAATAAAGAATCGCTGAAATGGTGGCGTTATGGAGGAACAGCTAATGCATTAGCAAGCTCAAGCAGGAATGGTACGCAGGCCGTAAAAAATTATAGCGAAGGAACATTTACAGATATTGAAAAAATTGGTACTGAAGCAAATCGTGAAAAAATTTGGAAACGTGATTTTGCATGTTTCTCATGTGCTTTAGCATGCAAGAAATCAGGAATTGCTAAAGGGTCGTACAGCGTTATGGTTCACGATGGTCCTGAATATGAAACAGGTACAATGCTTGGTGCAAATCTTTTAATTTCTGATTTAGCAGGACTTCAAAAACTAATTGCAGTAGCAGACGATTATGGAATAGATATAATTTCGGTAGGAAATACTATTGGCTTTTTGATGGAAGCCTATGAAAAAGAATTGATCGATAAGGATTATTTGGACGGTATTGACCTAAAATGGGGTGATGTTGCAGCATCTTTGGAAATGATGCACATGATATGCAAGCGAGAAGGAATTGGAGAAAAAGCTTGTAATGGTGTGAAATTTATGGCAAATGAAATTGGTCAGGATTCACATGAATTTGCTATTCATGTAAAAGGTCATGAGCTTGCCGCTTGGAATGTTCCGGTAAATTCAGATTATTGGAGTATAACTTATGCAACAAGTAACCGAGGTGCATGCCATATGAATGGTGGATCACCAGAACGACAAGATCAAGCTGCTTTGCGTGATTCGCTTGCGGCGTGTAATTTTGCTAGTCGCTGGTATCGTGACGATCTTAGCTATGCAAAGTTTCTTACATCAATTACTGGTATTGAGTGGACAGAGGAAGATTTTAATAAAGCTGGCACGCGAATATTTAATCTCGAAAAGATGTTTAATTATCGCGAAGGATTTAATATTAAGGATGATGTTTTACCTCCTAAATTTTTCGAAAATAAATTTACGGTTGGTGATCATAAGGGAGCAATTGTTGATAAAACTATTTTCAACAGAAATATAAAGGAGTATTATAAACTTCGTGGCTGGGATATAAAAACATCGAAGCCAAATGACAATACATTAAAAGACTTAGATTTAGAGTTTACTATTATTTAGTTAAAAGATTAAAGTTAAAGGTTAAAAGTCATCTATATAAACTTAGGTGACTTTTTTATTATTAATTATTTAGTTTTTACTATAGACTAATTTATTAATTTTGCTTAAACAATATACTTTCAACTAACAACTAATAACTTTTAACTAAATTATTATGTCCGACGATAAAAAGATTATTTTTTCAATGTATAAGGTAAGCAAGACTTACCCACCAAATAAAACTGTAATTAAAGATATAAGCTTATCATTTTACCTTGGAGCCAAAATTGGTATAATTGGTTTAAATGGTAGTGGAAAATCTACTTTATTAAATATTATAGCTGGTCAGGATAAAGCATTTAACGGGGAGCTTGTTTTTGCACCTGGATATTCTGTTGGCTTATTAGAACAGGAACCACAGCTTGATGAAACTAAGACTGTTAAGGAAGTGGTAATGGAAGGAGTGCATGAAGTTGCTGACGTTCTTAAGAAATACGAGGAAGTTAATAAGAAATTTGAATTACCTGAGATTTATGAAAATCCAGATGCTATGGATAAGTTAATGGCTGAGCAAGCAGAACTTCAGGAAAAAATTGATCAATTGGATGCCTGGAATATTGATACAAAGCTGAATCGTGCAATGGATGCTTTGCAATGTCCGCCAGATGATCAACCAGTAAAGGAACTTTCAGGTGGTGAACGTCGTCGAATTGCCTTATGTCGCTTATTATTACAAGAACCAGATATTTTATTATTAGATGAGCCTACTAACCATTTAGATGCAGAAAGTATGCATTGGCTTGAACAACATCTACAACAATATAAAGGAACTGTGATTTGTATTACACACGATCGTTATTTCCTGGATAATGCTGCAGGATGGATTTTAGAACTTGACAGAGGCGAAGGAATTCCTTGGAAAGGAAATTATTCATCGTGGTTAGAGCAGAAAACAAATCGACTTCAACAGGAAGAAAAAACAGCTTCGAAAAGACGAAAAACATTAGAACGCGAATTAGAATGGGTTCGCATGGCACCAAAAGCACGTCATGCAAAATCAAAAGCACGTTTATCTGCTTACGATAAAATGTTACATGAAGATGTAAAGGATAAAGAAGATCGTTTAGAGATATTTATTCCAAATGGTCCACGTTTAGGTGATAAGGTAATTGAAATGGAAACTGTTTCAAAAGCCTATGATGACCGAGTTTTAATAAACGACTTAAGCTTTAAATTACCGCCAGCAGGAATTATTGGTGTTATTGGTCCAAATGGTGCTGGAAAAACAACTTTGTTCCGCATGATTATGCAACAAGAAATACCTGATAAAGGAAATATTCAATTGGGTGAATCGGTGCAAATTAGTTATGTTGACCAAACTCATAAAGCGATAGATCCTGAAAAAACTGTTTTTGAGGTTATTTCAGATGGTTTAGAGAATATGAAATTAGGAAATAGAACTGTCAATTCACGTGCATATGTAGCTCGCTTTAATTTTACAGGAGCCGATCAAGAGAAAAAATGTGGTGTGCTTTCGGGGGGTGAACGAAACAGATTACATTTAGCTTTAGCATTAAAAGCGGAAGGAAACGTTTTATTGCTTGATGAGCCAACAAACGATATTGATGTTAATACTCTACGTGCTTTAGAAGAAGGCTTAGAAGGTTTTGCAGGATGTGCAGTTGTTATTAGTCATGACCGTTGGTTTTTAGATCGTATTGCAACACATATATTGGCTTACGAAGGCGATGGTCATGTACATTTCTTTGAGGGTTCATTTACCGAATACGAAGAAAATCGTCGAAAACGTTTAGGATCAGATACTCCAAAGCGATTTAAGTATAAAAAACTCACTAAATAACAAAATTGTCATCCCGGATTTGATCTGGGATCTTTTTTAAATTTACAACTGATTGCTTTAGAAGAAAATACTTTATGATATCATCAGAAAAAATAGAAATCAGATTTAATAAATTGCTAAGAAATTTCTTCTTTCATATTGTATTCTGGTATTTAAGTTTCTTGTTTTATTCATTTCTAACTGGTGAACACCAAATATTTAAGGTATATCTAAATCTTTTAGAAGTCGAGAATGTTTATGTTGTCATTTTATTCTTAAGTATTTGGATATCAATTCTATTTACATTTATTGATATTCTTTTTACTGATAGAATAGTTCGTTTCTTTCCAAGGCGATTTATGATTTTTCTTAAATCCGTATTGTATTTTGCTACAGCATTTTTCTTAATACTTATAGCTTCAAAATCGCCACTTACCAAGTTCACTCAAGATAACTACACCGAAATATTAAAACATTTGCCTGAATTGGATATTGTTTTTATTCGATTTTTAGCATATTTCTACTTATCAGGATTCTTTATAAATTTCTTTAAAGGTGTTGTTAAAAAAGTGGGAAGAGGAAATTTTAGAAATTGGATTCTTGGGATGATAAATAAACCAAGAGAAGAAGAGCGTATTTTTATGTTCATTGATATGAAATCATCAACTACTATAGCAGAGAAATTAGAACATAAGAAGTTTAGCCATTTGGTTCAGGATGTTTTTAATGACTTATCTGTTGTTGATAATTATTATGGAGAGATATATCAATATGTAGGCGATGGAGCGATTATTTCATGGAATATAAAACGAGGTGTTAAATACAATAATTTTTTAAATGCTTTTTATGCTTTTACACATGTTATTCATAGGCGACACCGGTATTATCAAAGAAAATATGGCGTAATTCCAAAGTTTAAAGCTGGTGCGCATGTTGGTAAAGTAATGGTATTACAAGTTGGGCAAATCAGAAGAGATATATCGTATAATGGCGATACCATTAATACTGCTGCTCGAATAGAATCTATGTGTAACGAGTATAAACAAAACCTTTTGATATCAGGAGATCTTTATAATTTAATTAAAGATAAAAGTGATTTTAATTTCAAAAATATTGAAAACACAAAATTGAAGGGTAAACGTAAAGCAATAGATATTTTTCAAGTAAGAAAAAAGAAGTAAATTGCTCTTCGGTAATTTTTGGAAATGAACTATTTATACCTTAAAATCGTTTTAAATTAAAAGAATTACAAATGAGATATAAAAGTAAAATAGCCTTTCAGTATTTAATTTTGATATTCATTATTCTTGTTAGTTTTTCATTCACACCAAAGAATAGTGAACAGAATCCTATTTTTAAGATTCCTCAATTTTTAAATAAAAAGATAAGCGATGGACCTTTTTTCTTTATTCAGGATGACAATACTGTTGTGGTAAAGTGGATAAAAGGGAAAAAAGCAGTAGAGAAGGAAATCAAAAACAATAATTATAAAAAAATACAGAGAAAAACCGGATTGCCTGTTGATTCTGATTTTTTCTATTTCGAAGAGAAAAAGAATATTGATTTAAAACAAGAATATAAAAATGTAGATAAATTCATTACTTTAAGTGATATTCATGGTCAGTTTGATTTATTTGTTACACTCTTATTACAATACGAAGTTGTTGATCAAGATCTTAACTGGAATTATGGCGCAAATCACCTAATTATAAATGGGGATGTATTTGATCGTGGTGATCAGGTAACAGAGATATTTTGGCTAATTTATATACTTGAAAAACAGGCAGAAAAACAAGGAGGGAAGGTTCATTTTCTTTTAGGAAACCATGAAGTAATGGTTCTTAATAAAGACTTTAGGTACGTTAACGATAAATATTATAACACTACACAGCTTCTGAATGTTTCCTATGATCAACTATATTCTGAAAATACAGTAATTGGAAATTGGTTAAGATCAAAACCAGTGATATTTAGTATTAATGATATTTTATTTACTCACGCTGGAATTTCACCTGAATTTGTTGAACGTAAAATAACAGTAGAACAAGCCAATGGAAAATTCTTGAACAACCAATACAATGCATCGAAAGATTCTTTGCTTTTGTTTCTTGAAAAAACGAATGGAATAGTTTGGTATCGAGGTTACTTTAAAACTGAAAGTTTTAACGAACAGAAGTTAGATAAGATTTTATCTTATTTTAATAAGAAACATATAGTAGTTGGTCATACAACTATGCCTAATGTTATGTCGCTATATTCGGGTAAATTAATTTGTGTTGATTCTGGAATTAAAAACGGAGAATATGGTGAAGTTCTGGTTTACGAAAATGGTGAGTTTTTTAGAGGAACTCCTTATGGTAGTAAAATAAAATTACTTACTTACGATTTATAATTACTGTTTACAGCTTTTTCTTATCTTTTCAATAAAATCGGGATCTTTTAATTCTAGATAGAATTGCTCAATATAATCTAAGACCTCCTTTTTAGGTTTCTCTTCTAAGTATTCAAAAGAGCTAATAAGGCTTAATAATTCATCTTCCTTTTCAAGGTAATAATCAATTAATTCTTGAAATTCTGCATCTGTTCTACACATTCCTCGATAATACCTTTGTTTTACATCTTTTATTCCAAATAGCTCGTCGGGTACAGCATAAAAAGTATTTACTAAACCAGCATAATCAAAATCATACGGTACTGCATAAGGTTTATTTTCCTGGAAATCATTCGATAATAATAACTTTACATTATGTCTTTTTACAATTGCAAAGTCAGTATTTCCAATCAGATATTGAAAAAAACTCATCATATCTGTTGTTGAAGCTTCAATCTGATGAAAATTCAGATTGTTTATCTTTATTGGAACTGAGTTAAGCCTTTGTGCCAGCAGTTCTTCAGGTTCAATTATAAACACTAAACTGGTTGATTCTCTATTTTTACGCCCTGTATCTACTAATTTAAGATCTACCAATCTAACACGAAAGCTATTATCAGTAAGAATATTAAATATTTTGTAGGCTAAAAACTCCTTTAATACATATTCTCTGTAGGTATTGGAACTATTGCAATCAGAAACAACTTTTATCTTTTTTGCACCTGCGATGAATTCTCTGCTAATAGAAGTATCATTAACATTAATTAAGAACGGAGGTAAGTTACATTGTTTCTTTCGTGCAAAACCTCTTGCTCTTACTCTTATATTTTTATATATTTTGATTGAATCTGCATTAAAAAACTCAAGTGTTCCAGGCATATAATTCTCATCATCTTTAGTACGTTTTAATTTGGTAACATTAAAGATAAGAGTAAGATCAACAGGATCTTCTATTTCAAAAAAATTAGCTTTAAAAAGTGTAGTATCCTTTTTTTCTTGAGAATAAGAAAATTGAGAAAATATAATTAAAAAGAAGGATATAAAACAATAGCTTAATATGGTTTTTTTGCTAATCATTTTTCCTCTTAGTTTAAATAGTATAAGCAAAGATACAAAATAATCGTACTTTTATTTCTACAGTTTAAACGATGAATCAAAAAATGTCATTCCTTTTACCTTTTTAAAATAGATTATTAATTTAACCTGATCGCGAATTAAATCAACAGGTCCAATGTCTGCTTTTGTTACATTAACACCAAATCTTTCAGACAGATCTTTTAGTAATTCATGATAATTCTCGGGTTTTATTAAATCAGTACGATCATAAATAATCGTTTTCTTCTGATGCTTAATTGTTTCTAGATATTTTTCAATAATATAAGCAACTGTAACCGTTAATACATCAGTTAAAATAAGTTCTGCCATACTAATATTTTCATTAGCGAGTGAATTTTTTACCGACATACCTATTACCAAGAATAAGTAAGTCATTTCTCGAGGAGGAATAGGATTAGTTCTGTACCTCAGAATTCCAAATATAGCAAAAAGTCCTAATGCAAAGCCAATTCGCATACTTACTGTACCTAACAACATACAAATTTGGAAAACAATAATACTGGCAATCATAAAAGTGAAAAAGTACTCCCTATCACCTCTTTTCCTAAAATATAGAAAATATGAAGGAATCGTTACCCAAACAAGGTTATACATAAAGCGAAAAAAAAGCTGCCAGAATTCTTCACTGTGAAAAAATTCAATACCAAAGATTCTAGTTGTATCTATCGAAAGCTGAACTAAATTATTTATCATAACAAATTCGGTTTATAGTTAATAGTTTGTTTTTAAAGCGGTTATGTTTTAACTCAGGACTAAGCATGATATTACCTAAAACATACTTACTTATTCCCATTGGTCTTATTCTTTTACTACGCAATATCTTAGTAAATGGACTTATTCCATTGCTTTTGTCACGTTTAACTTCAATAATTATTAATTGAGGAATATTAACTTCGTTTAGATCATTTTTAAACCTTATATTCGTATCAATTGTTATTCGTTCAATATGATTTTTACCTGCAAGGGTTATTCTATCAAATATAGTCCAAATTGCTGGTTTAAATGAATCGGCAGTTAATTCAAGCTCTGTATTAAGAAATTCTTTATGTTTATTATTTAAATTCTCACAAAAATCAAATTTTAATCTACGTTTATTCGTTCTATTCGAATTTTTTTTCTTTTTTATTTCAAGAAAGGCATCACCAGTATCAAGGTATTTCCTAAATCTTACTTTATATCGTATTCTTCTGCCTTGATGATGATCATAATATGATTTCTTTTCATCTGTATCAAAATAGAGCGATTCGTAACTAAATATACGCTCTTCAGCAATAGTTTGGATATTGAAATATGCAGTAGCTTGTTTTAAAATATCAGGTAATTGTTTGTAGTTACAAATATACTTTGTATCAATTCTATTGAGTAACTTGTAATCTTTTAATTCTTCGAGGCTCACCGGCTCAAATTCTTTTAATATATTTTTAAAGTTTTCCGGCATGCTTATTCTGTATAATTAAGTATTTAGTGCTATTACAAATTTAACTTTTTTCTGTTAACTACCATTTTACAGTATAATTTTATTGCAAGTAAACATTTAATTAAACCATCATGTTAATTCTTTATCTATAATGTAATAATATTGTACAACAAATTTTATTTATTGATTTCAAACTTGAATTATGAAAAAAGCATTTATTCTGTTATTCTTACTATCCATTGGATATCTTGGTTATTCGCAAACCAACAAAGCCTTAACATTTGATGATATTGTTAAATGGAATCGCATTACCGAAAAAATAATCTCGAATGATGGAAACATTATTGTATACAAAACAGAACCTTGGAAAGGTGATTCTGAGTTAAAAATTACCAATAATTCGGGAAAAGAAATTAAATCAATTAACTGTGGAACTAATGCGAAAATCTCGAATAATTCACAAACAGTTGTTTTTAAGATTAAACCAAGAGAAGAATTTGTTCGGGAATTGAAACTTAATAAGGCTAAGAAAGAAGATATGCCTGAAGATAGTCTGGTTATTTACAATGTAAATTCAAATAGTTTTACAAAATACCCTAATCTATTATCTTATAAAATTCCTGAAAAATGGGATGGATGGATTGCATTTCAAACTAAATCTGAAATAGTAAAAGATACCGTTAAAACAGATACTTCAAAAGTAGATAAAAAAGAAAAAGAAGAATCAGGAAAGAATGGATATTTGTTAACTCTATTCAATACAACTAACAATGAATTAATTCAAATTCCTTTTGTTAAAGAGTATTATTTTGCTAAGAATAATGCTGTTGTTGCTTTTGTTTCTTCAGGAGATGATAAAGATTTTAAAGCAGGTGCATATGTATATGATTTAAATAATAGTACGAAACAAAAAGTTTTATTAAGTGATGGTGCGTTTGAGCAAGTATCAATAAATAAAACAGGATCGACGATTGCAATTATTGCTGATACCACAAAAAATAAAAAAGAAGATTATTCTTTGTACCTGTGGACTGGTAAAGATTTAGCAAAAGAGATAGTGAATAATAGCTCTAATAATATTCCTGATGGATGGGAGATAAGTAAAAATGGAAAAATTCAATTTTCAGAAAGTAATAACCGAATATTCTTTGGAACTGCACCTGTTAAACTCAAAAAGGACACTACGGTTCTTGATGAAGAAATTCCTCCTGTTGACATTTGGCATTGGAACGAACCAACCTTATATACTGAACAATTAAATACACTTAAACAAGATATTAAAAGGTCATACCTTGCTGTTTATCATCTTGATAATGATAAAATGGTTCAGCTTGAAAATAAAAATTATACTGAAATAGAATTGATTGATAAAGGTGATAGCGATTTTATAATGGCCGTATCCAATTTGCCTTATTCAGTTCAAACAATGTGGGAAGGTTATCCTGTACACAATGATGTTTATTTAGTAGATATTAATTCAGGTGAATCAGAAATGATTATAAAGGATTTATATGCTACACTACAGGTATCGACAAAAGGAAAGTACTTATATTGGTATAGTTCAGTAGATACAAGCTGGAATACATTTAATATTGCTACCAGAAAAGAGTATAAAATTACAGAACCTGATATTATTCAATGTGCAGATGAATTGAACGATATACCAAATCCTCCTTATCAATATGGAACTATTGGTTGGACAACTAATGATGAAGCTTTGTTGGTTTACGATAGATTCGATATTTGGCTTGTTGATCCTGAAAATAAGAAAGAACCTCAGAATATTACTCAAAATGGTAGATCTTCAAACATAAGTTATCGTAATATTAATTTTGAATACAATAGATTAGGTCGTAGAAATTATGAACCTAAAGGAATTGATTTAACAAAACCTTTCTATTTAAGAGGACACAATGAAGTAACTCGTGAAGATGGATATTATAAGTTAAATGTAAATACAGGTATTCCTAAAAAACTAATGTCAGGAAAGTATTATTTAAATAGTCCATTAAAAGCTAAAGATGCTGATGTATTTGTTTATACACGCGAAACCTTCAAAGAATTCCCTGATCTTTTAATTTCTGCTAATGAATTTAAAAAATCTAAAAAGGTTAGTAATGCAAATTCGCAACAGGAAGAGTTTTTATGGGGAACAAAGGAACTTTATAGCTGGACATCTCTGGACGGAAGGAAACTAGAAGGTTTACTAATAAAACCTGAAAATTTCGATCCTAATAAGAAATATCCTATGATTGTTAACTTTTACGAAAAGTCTTCTCAGGAATTATATGAACATCAAATTCCAGAAGCTCACCGATCAACTGTTGATTATCATTATTATAGCAGCAACGGTTATGTTATTTTTAATCCTGATGTTTATTATAAAGAGGGATATCCTGGTGAAGATGCTTTCAATTGTGTTATGCCTGGTGTTACACAGCTAATTTCCGAAGGTTTTATTGATGAAAAAAGTATAGCTGCACAAGGACATAGTTGGGGTGGTTACCAGGTTGCGTATCTTGCAACACGTACAAATTTATTTGCAGCAATTGAATCCGGAGCTCCAGTTGTAAATATGTTTAGTGCATATGGTGGTATTCGTTTATGGAGTGGTAGAAATCGTTCGTTCCAATATGAACATACTCAGAGTCGTATTGGTAAGTCAATTTGGGAATCACCATTACGTTATCTTGAAAATTCACCATTATTTACTGCCGATAAAATTCAAACACCTATGCTTATTATGCATAATACCAATGATGGGGCGGTTCCATTTAGTCAAGGCGTAGAGTTTTTTATTGCTTTGCGTAGATTAGAAAAAAGAGCATGGTTACTTAATTATAATGCAGCAGATCACTGGCCAACAGTTGTTCGTGATAAGTATGATTTCCAGATTCGTTTAGCACAATTCTTTGATCATTATTTAAAAGGAGAGCCAATGCCTCAGTGGATGAAAGAAGGAGTTCCTGCGGTTGAAAAGGGACTAAATATGGGACTTGAACTAACAGAATAGATAAAAATATATTTATACTTAAGCGCATTTACTCAAGATTTGCGCTTTTTTTATTTCTTGCTTAATGGTTGTATATTGTAATAAATAAAATTCTTCTATGAGTAATTTTACCAAAAGAGAAAAAGATATTCTGGAATTATGTCTTAGAATAACTAATGCTGATAAACCTTCTGAAGCTGTTGACACTTTTACAGAAATAATGGAAAGTATTACGTATTCAGAAGTTATTTGGGTTGTTGATGAGTTAGTTAGCCAAAACATTCCAATGGAAAAGCTAAAGACGGGAATTAATAAATTTCTTAACCTTTTTTATAATACCTTGAATAAAGCTAATATTCCTACTCCCAAGGAAAAAAGCTTTTTGTATTATTTAACTCAGAACAACAGCGAGTTAGATTCTATATTAAAATCAACAAAACCTTTTTTAAGAGATGTTAATAGAGATCCTGAAAACGACGCGATTAAAGAACAGTTAATTAAAAGATTTGAAAAGTTATTGCAATACGATAATCAATATATAATAAAAGAAAATATATTATTTCCGTTGCTTGAGAAAAAATGGACAAACTATAGATGTTTACAGGTAATGTGGTCTTTTCACGATGACATTAGACGTAATTTAAAAAAATATATTGGAGATTTTACGTTTAGAAACCCTTGACTTAGATGAATTTAACTCTACTTTAGGTAGTATTTTCTTTGATATGTATGCAATTAAGTTTAGAGAAGAAAAAATACTTTTCCCATTTGTAATTGAAACTATTTCAGAAGTTGAATTGGATTCTATGTTAAACGAAAGTCTTTCATTTAATTGGGCATTTATAAAACCTGATATTACTATGAAGGATAGAGAAGAATCAAAGGAGTTAATTCAAAATGGATTGGTAAACTTAGAAACTGGTGAATTAAATCCAGAACAAATACAATTAATGTTAAATCATTTACCTGTGGATATAACTTTTGTTGATGAGAATAATAAAGTGAAATATTTCTCATCACCTGAAAATAGAATATTTCCGAGATCAAAAGCAATTATTGGGAGAGAGGTGAAAAATTGTCATCCACCAGAAAGTGTACATGTGGTTGAAAAAATAGTAGAGGCATTTCGTAATGGTAAAAAGGATAAAGCGAGTTTTTGGATAAAAATGAAAGGTGAATATATTCTAATTCAGTATTTTGCTATTAGAGATGACCAAAATAATTATAAAGGTGTTTTGGAAGTTAGTCAGGAAATTTCTGGTATAAAGAATATCGAAGGAGAGAAGAGACTACTTGAATGGAATGATTGATTTGTTTTAGTTCATAAATCCAATTAAATTTATAATTCCGTAAGAATTAATGTTTAACTAAAATTTGAGGTTACTATAATTTAAATTTAGGCTGCTGGCAATTTAGCACAGGTTTAAGTATTGATATTTTTTAGTTGATTAACTTTAAAAAGGAAACTTTTTTAGATTAGTATTGTATAATAACAAATTATTACCTTTTATTGCGTATTAAGAAAACCATTGTTTTAGTTTTAATTACTTTATGAAAAAAACCTGGAAGTCTATTTCGTATTTAGGTCTGACTGACAGCTCTAAGTCGCTAACTAACAAAGCAATAGTTCTATGTAATCAGATTAATTTTATTATGTTTATTCTTTTAATAGGATTAAACATAGTAATTACAATACTAAGAGAAATTGATGGTATAGATATGACATTTGGGTCTGTGAGGCTTTTATTGTTTTTCTTAGTAACTATTCTGGTATTTGTTTTTTCTTATTTTCAATTACATACTTATGCAAAAGCTTCACTTGTTTTTTTGCCTGCATTTATTATTATAATATTACCAACATTTATAGGATTTGTAGAACAAGAGAGCTTTTTTTATTATTCTGTTAGTATAATAGCGTTTTCAGCAGTTCCTCAGCTTATTCTTATACCAAGTCAAGAGAAGGTAATTTTTATTGTTTCCATGTTTTATTTCTTCCCCTTGTTATTGTTTTACGATGATCTATTAATTCATTTTGCTCCCAAAAAGTTTGTTGTTATTGATTTAATTAAAGATTTCTATTTTATTAATAAAGCTGTTAATGTTGCAGTTTTCTTCTTTTTACATTTTGCAATATATTATTTGCGAAAAATTAATATAAGTTTTCAAAATGATATTAATGAATATAATATTGAATTAAACTCTAAAATTGAAGAATTAAAAACAGCAGAACAACATTTGGTTCAGTCTGAAAAAATGGCTTCGTTAGGTACTCTAACAGCAGGCATTGCCCATGAAATAAATAATCCTTTGAATTTTGTAAGTGGTGGTTTGCAGCTAATTGGGAGCATTGAAAACGAACTTACAAATAATATTAATAATGATGTAAAGAATAAATTTAAAGAAGCGGTCTCAATAGTTGAAACCGGATTAAATCAAGCAGATCAGATAATATCTTCATTGCGAACATTTTCATTTAAGGGGTCATCAAAATTAACTAAATCTAATTTTTCAGAAATTATTGATAGTACTTTACTTTTTCTAAAATCAAAAATTAAGAGTGATATTAATATTATAAAAGATTACAGATTAACAACAGAAATACCAGTATATCCTGATAAACTTCATCAAATAATCTTAAACTTAATTGATAATGCAATTTTTATTTTAAATGAATTACCTGAAGATTTTGATAAAAAAATTCGGATTAGTACTTATTCAGAAAAAAATGCTAATGACATCTATGGTGTCTTTGAAATCGAAAATTCAGGTCCACCTATTCCAGATGATATTATTAGAAAGTTATTTGATCCATTTTTTACTACAAAAGAACCGGGAACAGGTACAGGATTGGGTTTGTCAATTTGTTATTCATTAATAAATGAACATAATGGGAATATTATTGTAAATAATACTGAAGATGGTGTTCTTTTTAAAATTGAAATTCCTGCTTAATTTATTAGGGAAATATTAAATTTGAAAATTCTACGTGGTAATTTAATATATTAAACTGTTAAAAAAATTAGTGTTTATGGCGAAAAATAAAATAGAAAGTTATTTGGACGAAGAATGGAAAGATCTTGAGTTGGATTATATATCAGAAAAGAGTAAATACAAGATCTCAAATTACGGAAGAATTATTAGCTATTATTATAAGTCAGAAGGTGTACTTCTTAAATTATCTAATATTCATGGGTATAAGGCTTTGAATTGTAAAGATAAAAAGGGGAAACAGAAAACTTTATATGCACACAGATTAGTTGGGCAATTCTTTTTAAATGAACCAAAAGAAGGGCAAATATTAGTTCTTCATAAAGATAATCAAAGGCACAATAATTATTATAAAAACCTATTCTGGGCCAGCGAAAAAGAACATTTTCATCATAACTTAAAGTTTGATAGAGGATTTTACAAGAATCAAAAATATAGAGCATGGTCAAAACTCACAGAATCTCAAGTGAAAATTATTAAAAAGAAATTAGCTGACCCAAAACGCAAAACAAAAATGAAAGTACTCGCACGTCAGTTTGGCGTTTCAACTATGCAAATTTCAAGAATAAAGTCTGGAGAGAACTGGGGAACAGTTACTATTGACTAACTTTAACTTATAAAAAACCCCGAAACTAATTTCGGGGTTTTTCCTTTTCTTGTTTCTTGTTTTATTTTTTTACGCAGCGTACATAGTAAAAACCTTTCTTCTTCGCTTTTTCGTTTAACTCTACTTTTCCGGTAGAATCAACATAGTAAAAACCAAACTTTTCGCCATCCTGAAACAGGTAATTTGCAGAGTAAATTTCTGTTTTATTATCTTCATTATAGATTATTTCACCACCTAATAATATATTAAATCCTGTGCCTCCAAATGGATAAAGTATTTTAATATTATTAGCCGCTTTGTTTACTAAAATGTATTTCCATTCTGCTGAAGTTGGTAGTCTCCATCCATCAGGGCAACCAGAACTAGCAATTTCAATATTATACATTCGACCAAACAATTCGCAGTCTGTTCTTATATTGTTTCTACAAATACTGGTTCCATTTGTAAAGAAATTTAAATTGTCAGACATCCAGCTTGTATTATTTATTTCAACAATACCGTATTCTTTTTTGTCTCTATTATCTGTAAATGTTCCTGTCTTTAGGGTTGCTTTTTCTTTAATAAAATCCTCTTGATCTAACACACAACGAACCTTAGCTTTTTCATTGGTCTGTTTTTCATCCCATATTAATTCTCCATTCTTATTTGATGGAAATGCTATTAATTTTTTACTATTTCTTTTATCCTTTTTGTTAACCCAATATGTATTGTAAGTATAAAAACCTGTATTCATCCAATAATCATTATCAGAAAGGTTCATTCCCCATATTCCCGATGAGCTAAGCCTTTCACTTAAAATAATATTTCGTTCTTCTGTTTTCACCGATGGTTTAACTTTATCAAATAATTTATCCCATTCTTCTTTAACAGGTAATCGCCAGCCAGCAGGACATTCCTTTTCTGCTTCTTTGTAAACATAACTTCCTGTATTATCTTTCTTTAACCAAATTGCATCGGCAATATAAATCCAATCAAGCTCTTCACCGGTAAATGGATGATTAGTTTCTCCAGCAATTGGGGCATCTTTAAGTTGAAGCTCAGCAGTAGCTTTAATAGTAGCAATAAACGATGCACTTTGTACACAACGAACACTTAACTCTTCTGTTTTATTTCTAAGTTCTTTACTAATTTTATTTTCGTTAAGTCTAATAACTCGTGCAAGGAATTTATCAGAATAACCAGTGTAAAGCATCTTGTTTTCTGAGCTTGTCCAAAAAGCAATAGCTTTCTGATTAGGATATAAGTTTGCTTTATAATTACATTCTTCAACAACAAATCCTGTTTTTGATAGTTTATCTAAGTTTATTTCACGTAAGCCATGCTCTTTTGCCTTCTTCTTATCTACACCAAATTCTATTTCAAGAGCCATCCAATCTTCATCTGTTGCAAGATGCCAGTTATCAGGGCAAGCATCAGTAGCCTCTTTATTTGAAAATAAACCTCCACAATCTCCATCAGTTTTATTAGCTTTTAAATTTTGAGCCATCCATTTATTTTCTCCAAATCGATTCCAAGCATACGAATAGCCTGTTTTCCCTTTTACATTTCCAGTGCTATTATTATCAATGGTTAGGTATTTGGCTTCAACTTTTATATAAATCTTTTCAGATATATTATTTAGATGATCGAGCCATAGTACAACTTTATTAGCTTTACCTGCAGTAATGCTATCACCAACATCACCGTATGCGTTTTCAACAATTTCCCATGTTTTATTATCTATAGAATAATATACACTAACATCAAAATCATTAATAATGGTTCCATTAATGTCGTATTGTACAATAATTTCACCACCATTTTGAGTAATAGTAGTATTTTCTATTTTTTGAGCACTTGCATAAAGCATAGAAAAACAGAACAATAGTGTAAATAAGTATTTCATAATAATTGTTTTATAGTTTTTATAAAAGAAATATAAATATATTATATAGTGCGATTAAATACAAAAAAGATGAAGGCTTATAAGTTTTTTATTTAAATTAGTACTTTAATAAAAATACTTCGAAACAATGACTGAATTAAAGGAGTGTATCGTTACCTTCTTAAACCGCTTTACCGGTTTATAATCCTTTTATTCTAATTCACATTTATTTCTTAAAGCATAATCCAATGATTATGTGAGTATTAATTCAAAATATTTTAAAATAATGAAAAAAATTATCATACTTGGTGCTGGCATGGTTGGTAAAGCTATGGCTATTGATTTATCAAAAAAATATAAAGTAAAATCTATTGATATTGATAAGGAATCCTTAGATTTTTTATCTCATAACTATGAGATTGAATCAGAAGTTGTCGATGTAACAAATGAAAATGCTCTTTCTGAAGCAATCAAGGACTATGATCTTGTTATTTCTGCTGTACCAGGTTTTTTAGGTCTTGAAACTATTAAAAGAGTAATAAAAAACAAAAAAGATTTAGTGGATATTTCATTTCTACCGGAAGGAGTTATGAATCTTGATAAAATGGCAAAAGAACATGATGTTACAGTAATAATGGATTGTGGCGTTGCACCAGGCATGCCAAATATTATTGCAGGATATTACAACGAAAGAATGAAAATTGAGAATTTCGAATATATGGTTGGAGGTCTACCAAAAGTACGTACATTCCCATTTGAATACAAAGCTCCCTTTTCACCATGCGATGTAATTGAAGAATATACTCGTCCTGCACGATTTGTTGAAAATGGTAAAATTGTTGTGAAACCAGCAATGAGCGATTTAGAATTAATAGATTTCAACAGAGCGGGAACGCTGGAAGCATTTAATTCTGATGGTTTACGATCGTTAATTTATACTTTGAAAAACATTCCAAATATGAAGGAGAAAACCTTGCGTTTTCCTGGTCATATTAAAATGATTCAGGCATTTAAAGCTGCCGGTTTTTTTGAGAATGAACCAATAAAAGTAAAAGGTAATGAAATAGTACCTTTTGATGTTACTTCGGAGATATTATTTAAAGCCTGGAAATTAAATCCAGAAGATCGTGAATTTACAATTATGCGAATAATTGTACAAGGCGAGGAAAATGGAGTAAAAAAGGAAATCGTTTATGACTTATTTGATGAATATGATCCTATAGAAAAATTGTCTTCAATGGCTCGTACCACTGGATTTACAGGTACAGCAGCTGCCGATATAATATTAAATAATGTATTTAACGAAAAAGGAATGTTTCCACCAGAGTTGGTAGGAAAGAATCCAGAATGTTTTGAATATATTCTTGAATATTTAAAAGATCGTGATATAAATTATGTAAAATCTGAGAAGCCACTTTAATTTAGTTGAACAGGCTGATAATAGGACTGATAGGACATAGCTCTTGTCAGTCCTTTCTTTTTAAAAGGAAAAAATTTTGTGATTATTGTGAATTTCAGTAATATTATTAACTTTAAATTTAATTTGTATTTATCTGATAATCAATAATTATGTTGAAAAAAGTCGTTATACTAGTTTGCATAATTTTATTTCAAATTCCGGTAAACTCACAAAATAAACCGGATAGCTTGTTTGCAAGAATAAAGTTGGATTTTTATTTCCTTGAAAGCGAAGTGTCTGAAGGAAATTATTTGTCGGGTGACGTGTATGAACTTGGATTTATGCAATACAACGATAAAAAATTTCCCAATAACAGACCTAATAATGATAGAATGATAACACTGAGATCTGAAATATTGATCGATAGTGCATTCTCGATGAATGATTTGCATTTAGTTATTTTGCCAGTTGATTATCCATGTAGAATTTACTTTAATGAAGAATTATTGCTCCTACGCGGTGATTATAAGTATGGATATACAAATAGAATGCATAGTGCAGAAAAAGTGTTATTACCTCCTGATAAAATTAAGTATGGAAACAAAAATCAAATCGCTTTGCAGCTTATTCCTAAAGAGGGAGAAACTTATCCTGTAAGTAATGTCTTTGTATCAAATTCCTTAGACGCTTCACGATATGTATTTATTAGAAACCTTGTAGGAACCAAATTAATAATAGCCTTATCCTTATGTTGTTTTGTATTCTTTGTATTTTATCTTATAATATATTTAAGTAGAAGAGAATATCAAAGCCAGCACTTTTTGTTTTTCGCTTTTATGAACTTATTCTTTGTAATAAGCTATATAAATAACATATTTTCTTATGACTTTTCATATACGTACATATTTGAAAAGATTGCACGAGCAGGGTTTCCATTATTTATTTTTGTTGGCATATGCTTCTTATTAGAATATACCAATGTATTTAAGAAAAAGAGGATTATAAAAATAGGAATATTGTTAGCATATATTCCTTCAATTATTATGGTACTTATACCTAAAACAACAACTGAAATTATTAGTGCGTATAACTCTTATCCAATCATATCACTTTTTGTAGGTAACTTTATCCTTTTTGCGATTACATTATTATATTTTAATAGAGAGCGCGACCTTAAATCATTTTTGCTTTTCTTTATTTTCACATTAAATATGATAGCAGGTTTTCATGATGGTTATTATTTTGCAATTTTAGAAACAAAGCCTTTTGTTTTACTTACACCCAATACTGTTTTTGGAATAAACCTTATTATATTTTTTATTCTAGCTGTCGATCATTCTAACCTTTATCATGTTGCTCTTAAAAGTACAGAAGAGTTGGGGAAACTAAACCAGGATTTGGAATTGCTAGTTGAAAAACGAACTCAAAAAACAAAAGAGTACGCAGGAAAACTAGAAGAGGCTAATAATACAAAAGATAAGTTCTTTTCAATTATTGCGCATGATTTAAAAAACCCATTTAATACTTTAATAGGTTACTCCGACATATTAAAATCAGAATTTAGAGAATATGGTCAAAATGAAATATATCAACATTTAAGTACTATTTATGAAACTTCGGTTAAAGGTTATAATCTACTTGAGAATTTACTAAAATGGTCACAAACTCAAACAAATAAAATAGAATTTGAACCTGTAAAAATTAATTTATTCGAAATTGTGCAAAATTGTGTTGACGATATTGAACATCAAAGTCAATTTAAAGATATAGAAGTACATAATGATATTCCAAAAACATACAATATTATTGCTGATGAAAATTTGTTAAAAACCATATTACGTAATTTAATAAATAATGCAGTAAAATATACTCCTCGAAATGGTTTTGTTGCAATTAGTTCGGAGAAAGATGAAACTTCATTTGTTGTTTCTGTTAAAGATTCAGGTGTAGGAATGACAGAAAAAGAGTTGCAAAATCTATTTAAAATTGATCAAGTATACTCAAAACCAGGAACCGATAAAGAAAAAGGTAGTGGTTTAGGTTTAGTTTTATGTAAGGAATTTGTTGAGAAACACGGTGGAGAAATTTGGGTTGAGAGTGATTTAGACACTGGAAGTATTTTCAAATTCACGATTCCTAAGATTATTAAGATGAATTAATCATAGTATTGTTTTCTTTTCATTATTATATTTAAATTTTGATAGCAAAATAGAATAATCTATTTTCGTCAATTCTATTTAATTAATTGTCGTGTTATTTAGAAAAGAAGCTAATATTAATATTTTTTATTACCATAATTATGAAAAGAAGCCCGATTGCTATATTTTTAAATGGAGTTGAAAAAGTTGGAAATGCCTTACCACATCCAGCAACATTGTTTGGAATTTTTGCATTATTAGTTCTTTTATTTTCTGCTTTATTTGCGGCATTAGGATCTTCAGCAGTGCATCCAGGTACAGGTGAAGTTTTTGAAGCAGTTAACTTATTGTCACGTGATGGTGTGCATATGATTCTTACCTTAATGGTAAAGAACTTTACTAATTTCGCACCACTCGGAATTGTTATTGTAGCAATGTTAGGCATCGGTTTGGCCGAAAATTCGGGATTAATTGCTGTTTTAATTCGTAGTCTTGTTATTTATTCTCCAGAAAAGTATTTAACATTTATTATTGTTTTAGCTGGGATTTTATCGAATCTTGCTTCTAGCGTTGGGTATGTTCTATTAGTTCCTTTAGCGGGTATTATTTTTATGGCCGTAAATAGGAATCCAATTGCCGGAATGGCTGCAGCTTTTGCTGGAGTCTCAGGTGGATATTCAGCAAATTTAGTTTTAGGCACTATTGATCCTCTATTAGCTGGATTATCGCAAGAAGCAGCACGTTTAGTTGACCCTTTGTATCATGTTAATCCTACTGCAAATTATTACTTTATGGTTGCTTCAACTTTTCTAATTGCAATATTAGGAACCTGGGTGACTGAAAAAATAGTTATTCCAAGATTAGGGCCTTACAAAAATGAAAATATAGAAAAAGAGGAAATTACACGTTTAACTAAAATAGAGAAGAAAGGAATAAAAAGAGCTTCATTACTATTTTTAGGATTTATTGTTTTGTTACTAATTGGATTATTACCTTCTAACGGAATATTGCGAGGAACTGATGGTTCTTTTCTAAAATCCCCTGTATTAAAAGGTGTTGTGGCTATATTGTTTTTGGTAGCTGGCTTAATGGGATTAGTTTACGGTATAGTAGTAGGCAAGTATAAAAATGATTCAGATGTAATGAAAGGTATGTCAGAATCTATGAAAACGCTTGCTTCCTATATAGTATTGGTATTCTTTGCAGCTCAATTTGTTGAGTATTTTAACTGGAGTAATCTGGGAATAATAATGGCAATTAATGGTGCAAGTTTTATACAAAGTTTAAATTTAGGGCTAATCCCATTAATGATTATGTTTGCTATTTTTGCTGGCTCAATTAATCTTGTAATGGGAAGTGCATCAGCTAAATGGGCATTATTAGCCCCAATATTTATTCCTATGTTTATGTTCTTAGGTTATACACCTGAGTTAACTCAAGTAGTATATAGAATAGGCGATAGCGTTACCAATATTATATCACCCATGATGAGTTTCTTTGCTCTTATAATTGTTTATTTCCAAAAGTATGATGCTAAATCTGGAATTGGAACACTGGTTGCTACAATGCTTCCATACTCTATAGTCTTCTTTCTAGGTTGGGTTGTATTGTTAGTAATATGGCTGTTAACAGGTTTACCTTTAGGTCCAGGAGCAGCATTGCATTTATAATAAGATATTAGTCTTAAAAAGTGGTTTGAATTATTCTAACCACTTTTTATTTCTCCCATAATCATTGTTTTTTCTATTTATAATTTCCAATTTTACTTTTGTTAATTATAAATTCAATGAAAAAGAATAATCGTTTTACGAAAGGAGAGGAGATTGCTCATTCAGTTTCACATGGTTTAGGGGCAGCCTTTGCAATTGTTGCATTAGTATTAATGGCAGTATTTTCTTCACGCTATGGAACTAGTTGGCATATTGTTAGTTTTGTTATTTATGGTTCATTTCTTGTGTTGATGTATTTGTCATCTACCTTAAATCACTCTTTACCTTTCGGAACAAAAGCAAAGGATTTCTTTCATAATTTCGATCAAATAGCAATTTTTCTTTTTATAGCAGCTACGTATACACCTATTGCCCTTGTTGTAATAAGAAACGATTGGGGATGGGTAATGTTTGGAATTGAGTGGGGCTTTGCTTTTACTGGTGTTATTTTAAAAATACTAATTCCAAATAAGTTTGAAAAAGGAGTAAATGTATTTTATTTAATTGCTTATCTGGCAATGGGTTATCTCTTTGTAATGTTTCTTATACCCATATTTAAACATATGCATCTAATGGGAATCGCATTTATTTTTATTGGTGGATTTTGTTATACTTTAGGAGTTGTTTTCTTCAAAATGGAGAAAGTAAAGTTTAGCCATTTAATTTGGCATTTACTTGTTATCGCAGGAAGTGTTTGCCATTGGGTTGGAATTTTTATTTATGCTTTAGAAAGATAGAATGAAGTATATCCTGGAAAAGATATCACTGATCTTATTATTGCTATTACATTTTATTAATGGTAGTAGTAAGATTAATACTGATACTTTAAATAATTCTATTGATATATATATTGTTAAACATGAATGGCATACAGGATTAGTAGTAAATAGAGCTTCAGCAGAGAGATATTTACCCTCGTTAAAAAACGAATTTAACAACTATAATTTTATAGAAATTGGTTGGGGTGATAAGGATTTTTATATGGCAGAAAAGGAAACTTTATGGCTTGGTTTTAAAGCTGCTGTTTGGCCAACTGAATCGGTATTGCATTTTGTAGCATTTAATACTAATCCAGAATTATATTATGCAAATAGTGAGATAATTAGCTTAGTATTAACGGACTATGAATTAAAGAAATTACTAAATTATATAGAAGAAAGTTTATATAAAGATGATAACAATAATATTGTGTTAGTTAGTAGTAAATTAAATAAAGCAAGTCGATTTTATCTGTCAAAAGAGAAATATCATATTTTTAAAACATGCAATGTATGGGTTGCAAAAGCATTAAAGGAAGCTGGAATTTCAATAAGACCAATTTATGCACTTACTTCAGGAAATGTAATTAAACAATTAAAAAAGAAGAATTAATTAAGCTTACTCATTTTACCCGATTTATACATCAGAACTTCTGTTTTTTCAATTGTTGCCATAATACCTTTAGGAACTGATTCAAGCATAGGCTTTATTGTATTATAGAATTTTTTAATCTTATCGGTTTCATCAACAATTTCAATTACAATAGGAAGTTTTTCGGTTAGTTCCCAAAATTTTGAGCTATGAATTTTACTACTTGCTCCAAATCCCATAACTCCTCGTAATACAGTTGCTCCAGCCAAGTCGTCATCTTTAGCTTTTTTTGTTATTACTTCGTAAAGTGGCTTATGATCAATAATATCTGTTGAGCTAACAAATATTCTTAATAAACTTAAATCTTTAGTAATATCCATTTTAAATTAGTTTAGAAAATACATAACCTAAATAAACTGCCAAAAAACCCAAGAAAATACTTAATCCTGTATATAGGCACAAAAAGAAGAATTGCCCGTCTTGCATTAGTTTAAGGTTTTCACTTGTAAAAGTCGAGAACGTTGTGAAACCACCACAGAAACCAACCATGAGGATTAATCTCCATTCTACAGAAAAAGAAGGATTTTTAAGAGCTAAGCCTATAAGAAAACCAATTATTAAACTTCCTATAACATTGACAGATAATGTCCCTGCTGGAAATGAAGCGTAAGAATCCTGTATAAGTTTTGAAATGTAATATCTAAAAACACTACCTATAAAACCTCCTGATCCAACTAATAATATTGTTTTAAACATCGATTACTTTTTTATTAAACCTTTTACTGAAAGTATACTGAAAGCTAATATAGTTGTAACTAAAAACATAGCAGCATATGCTTGAGGTTCTCTTAAAATGTATGTTATAGCAATTGTGAATATTGTACCCATCACATTTAGCGCTACCGCAATACGTGAAAGACTTTTTATATTAACTTTTAAGGTTGATAAATTGTATAATCCCATAAAAGTATAAGTAAGACCAGTACCACAAAACAATAAAGCATCAGCGTTAAAGGTTTTGTAGATAAATGGAGTAAAACCTAGATGAATTATACCAAGCATAATTAATAGGTAAACAGCTATTTTGTATAATTTATTCATAATTAGAAAATGAAAGTACTAAATCGTAACTAATTCGGAACGATTTATGTATACAAATTTATAAAACTAATTCCATTTAGCATGTACCGATTCAAATTCATATTAGCATTAATATTGATTTTAAATTTCTCTTGTAGGAAAGAAGTCGATAATCCAATCAAAGATTGGTTTCAAGATCCTCCGGTAAATCCTGTTACGGAAACTATTAAAACTGTAGTTCCAGTTGGTTATGCCGCTTCAATTGCAGTTATGCATATGAAAGGTTATAGTATTCCTAATATAAAAACAGGAAAGCAAAAAAGTGCAAACCTTTTGTATATCAATACTGAAAGTGATGATTATCCTTATAAATTTAAAGATGATACTTATGGACAAATGGTTGTAGCATATGTGCAGACAGATGAAAATACTGCATTAGTTTCGGTATTTTTTACCGAGATGGATGTAGTTTCTGGTAGCTTTTCACTTCAAAATGTAATTGCATTTCCGGTGATTTACGATGAAATAAATGATAAAATTACAGCTATTTACGCTTCTATTGATATAAACTTAGGCTCTAATTCAGATATTGGTCTTGATCTTACAAGTGCCGAAATGGAGGAAAGCCTTGGTAAACTTGAAAATGAACGTGTTTACGATAAGACATTCGCACATATTGCAGTTGAGCAAAATGCTTGGATTATTGATGTTTACCATCAAGGAACTTTTGATGATTATTACGATGATAAATTTAAAATTTATGGTGGGAAACAAGCTGCAGAGGTAGGAGACTATGAAGTCGAATCTTCAGCCGGTGTTTTACAAATGGCTATGATTGATGTTGATTTTTCATCTGATTGCGTTAGAAATCCTACAAATGGTTATGTTTTTATGCAAGATGTTGAAGTTGCATCATCTACAAATACTAGCGACATAGTATTTGGACATGTTCTTTATGAGTTTCATCCAAGTTGCGATGGTGAGATATTAGTTGATTTTGCTACAGGCAACTTTATTTTTGCAATAGGAAAAGAACTTGACTTAGGATTAAATTAATATAATTTATAATTATTAAAACGAAAAGGGTGTTTCAATATTAGAACACCCTTTTTTTATAAAATTCTTAATATTTTAAATTGCAATAATTTTAACTTCTAAAGTAAATTCATCATAGATCATATTATCACCTAAATTATCGAAAAATTTCCCAGAACCATACTTAACATTGTATTTGGTTCTGTCAACACTTATGGTTGCAGTATATCCATTATCAGATTTTCTAACTTTAAATAATGTCGGGTGAGTAATTCCTTTTATTGTTAAATTCCCTTTTACTTCTGCTTCACCATTCTTAAAAGCTTTGCTTTTTAAAATTATTAATGTTGCAACAGGAAATTTTTCAACACTAAAGAAGTCATCAGATTTTAAATGTCCCACAAGTTTACCATTCCATTCTGCATCTTCTAAGTCCTTACAATTAATAGAATTCATATCAATATTAAATTCTCCGGAAGAAATTATATCATTTTCAATTGTTAAAGTAGCGTTTTTTAGTTTAATAAAGCCCCAGTGTTCTCCGGTTACTTTTTTGCCTGTCCACTTTAATTCAGATTTAGAAATGTTTACTGTCACATCCTGTGCTAATGCTGAAAATGCTATCAGCGCTATAGCAAATAGAATTACTAATTTTTTCATATAATTCGATTTTAATTTAGTTTTCTTCTGTTGAACAAAAGTTTATTTTATATAACAAGACATTAAACGAAATGTTTAAATTAAGTTATGAGTTGGGAAATAGGAAACTATAAATTTCCCTTAAAATCAAAGTTAAGTTGTGTTTGAAGATTTGAAATCTCAGAAATTATTTTCTTAATTGTAGTTTTTTCAATATCAGTTAATTCATCAATACTTATTAGATTATCTGGAGTTTGATTTTTAAGAAGTTCATTTGTTTGAAATCTAAAACGCATCAACATTAAATAATTGTATGATACATTAATCTCATTGTATAAAGTGCTATTTATAAGTTTAGCAGAATTGAGTTTTTCTAAACGTTGAATAGAGTTCGTTTCTGTGATTTTATTTTTCAATGAATAAATCCTAATAAAGCTTATTATTGGCAATATAATTTTTTTAATATCAAACACAGCATTGTCACTATCTTTAGAGTCGCTAACAATATTTCCAAACAAATTAACTACAGACTTATATTTTAATATTGGATTTGCCAAGTGTTGGAAAAAAACAGCTTTGTTTTCACTTAAATCGAATATGTATTTCTGAAGGTCTTTTGTTAAATCATCCTTCCCATATATATTCCTGAAATCAAAAAATATTCCAGCTTCCAAAATACTTTTCGGATCACTATTGTTTATCCAAGTCTTAAATTGATCTTTCCATTCATCAATAGACAATACCCAATTAGGATTATTTGCCATTACTTCACCATTACAATATTTAAATCCCAATTGATCAAGTGCAGCAGTAACTTTTTTGCCTAACTCAAGAAAATAGGTTTTGTAAACTTCATGGTTCCCGGGACCAACATTTTCAAAGATTATTGCATTGTCCTGATCCGTGGCAAGTGTTTGTTCCATTCTACCTTCGCTACCCACAGCTATAAAAGAAAACCAGCAAGGTGGAGTGCCCAGTGATTCAATTGATAAAGTGATTATTCTTTGAGTAATTACATCGGTTAATGATGTAATAATACGGGTAATATTTTGTGTGCGTGCGCCACTATCTATAAGTGCTTTTATTAGAACTGGTAATCGGTTTGTAGATTTTTCTATTTGATCAATGCTCTCTGCTTTTTCAACTTCTTTAACTAGAAAGCTTATTGAGTTACTTTGCATCTGGTAAACATCAGGACTATTTAAAACTCCAACAATTTCAGATTTACTATTTTTAATCGCCAAGTGTGCGACTCTCTTTTTATCAAAAAGTAATAAAGCCTCATATAACAATATATTATCAGGAACACTAATTACCGGTGCTGTCATAATTTGTGAAACTGAAATGGCAGCATCTTGATTCTCAGCTAAGACTCTTGATTTTAGGTCACTATCGGTAATAACGCCTATAATGCTTTCTTTTTGAGTAACAAATAAAACATTTATATTCTTACGGGTCATTATTACTGAGGCTTCTTGTACAGAAGTGTCAATATCACATTTAACAAGCTCTTTAACAAAATGAGCAACAGGCTGATTCATTAAAAGGAGTGAGGTTTGAATTTCACTAGATAGTTCTTGAGTTTCCTTTTCAACGAGTTTAAGCTTTGTTAAATCTTTTACAATAATAATATGACCTTCCTGTTTACCGAAAAATACTTTTGAAATAGTTATTACAACGTCTTTAAATGGTTTGTTAGGTTTTTTAAGTCGAGTATCTACAGAAATAGATTTTCCAGAGTTTTCAAACATGGATTTAACATGATTCCATTGAATATCAAATATATCATCGAAGTGCAGAGACAAAACAAAACTGGCAGAGCTCCCAAACATAGTATTGAACTTCATATTTGAAAATATGATTTCATCATCAATTAAAAGTAAAGTTCCATCAACGGATGCTTCAACTAGAGACTGGTACTTTCTTCGAGAAGATTTTAACTTGTTTTCAATATCTTTTCTTCTTCGTTCAATATCTAAACTTTGCTTTACAACAAACAGGATTATGATACTTACTATACCTATTATTATAAAGGTGATTTTAATAAGTCGTTTTTCAAGTGATGAAATTTCTTCTTTTACATCTTCAAGATAGATTCCTGTACCAATAATCCAATTCCAATCTTCATACAGCTTCACAAAAGAGAGTTTAGGAACAATTTTTAACGAATCGTCTTTCCATTGCCACATATAATCAATAAAACCTTCTCCACTGCTTACCACAGTATCAACGGCTACGACAAAGAGAGCTTTACCTTCCTGGTCTTTGTAATTTAAAAGCTCCGTTCCGTTCAATTCAGTCCGATATGGATGCATTATCATACGTGGAAACATATCTATGATCCAGAAATAGTCTTTGCTTTCATCGCCATAGCGCATTTGTTCTATTTTCTGAATCGCTCCTTCTTGTGCTTCTTGTAAAGTGATGAGACTATCTTTGTAATCATGATCATAATCTTCAACTAGACTCCATGCAGTATTTACCAATTCGCTAATCATTTCCCTCTTTTTATCCATGATGTTATTTTCAAAAACAGGAAGAATAAAGATATAGATCGAAATAATAAATAATACAACAGCAAGAATTGATGGAAAAACAATTCCACCGAAAAACTTACGAATATCTTTTGGTGTTAAATGCATGATTTAATTTGCATTAGAATTATGCTTATTTGTTGCTGATTAAATTTAAGAAAAATCCAATTAACAAGCATCAAATTACAAATAAATATCAATTTTCAATTTCGAAGTATTAAATCAAATGTTGCTAAAATATAAATGCAGCGCATAATTAATTTAATTGTACAAGCTTAAATTTATGAGGATATTAATCTCTTATCAGGTTTACTCCAATTGTGTTTGAAATTTTTAAATTTGAGTTTTGTAATTTACCTTGATTTAATCACGCTTATCTCCATTAAAATATAAGATGCAAAGCTATAAATTATTCATTGCGCTTTGGAGGAAATAATTTCTGAATTAAATTTCGTTTTTTCAAGGGTTTACCCAATAATATATTAAGATTATTTTCTGCATTAAGATTTTGATCCCACAATTCAATTGCTTTTTGGTAATTATTTATTGCATTTTCGTAATCTTCTAAATGACGATATGTAATACCTAAATTAGTATAAGCAACAGATAATCGACGCTCTGTTTCGTATTGCGCTGTTTCAATTTCTTTAATTCGGTTTTCAATATATTTTCGGTCAGCTTTATCTGTATAATACTCCAAACCTTCTAGAAAATCATCACGAATTAATTCTTTAATCTGCTCTTTACTCTTATCGGAGTATTTATTAAGCCAGTTCTCATAAATAGCAATACTTTCAAAAACGGAACCTTGAGCTAATTTCAATAAAGTATCTTTTGATAATAAGCTAAATTGTTCAGGCTTATAATCATAAATGGCCATTGTTAAATATACAGCAGCTCTATTATTATAAAGTACACCAACTTCAAAAGATTCACTATAATGCTCTATACCTTTATATATAGATTCAACAGAATCAAGTAAAGCAAAAACATTTACAAAATCATTTTGTGCGGCATATTTATTATATTTCTCATACAATTCACGTGCTTCCTTTACTCTGGGATCTTTCGAAGCGTTTATTCCTTTATAATAGAAATAAGAGAAAACTAAAACGATAAAAGAAAGAGCAATCATCGCAAGGATGAGTGCTCTTTTATTTCTAATTGATAAACTCATTATGAATGTACATTTAAGACAAGGAACTTACGAATTTCACGCGGTGTTTCCGGTGTAATTTTAGAAACTATGATATTCACAAGTATTGCAAGCGGTGCACCAATCCAAGCAAAGTACCATGCACCCAACCAATAATTAACAAATTCATGGTAAGGTAATGTAACACCTTCTTTTCCTGCAATAAAATAAGTTAAAGCAATAATAGCAACTAATAATCCAGTACATAATCCAGCAATTGCACCTTGCTTATTTGATCCACTCCACCAAATTCCTAGTAAGAATAGAGGAAAAATCGTAACACCTGCTAAGGAGAATGCCACAGCAACAAGTTGAGCAATTAGAGCCCAGTTTTTTAATGCTAATAAAGTAACAATAACAGCCATTAAAACTGTACCTAAACGAGCCATTAATAATTGCTTCTTAGGTGACGATTTAGGATTAATAATCTTTACATATAAATCATGAGCAAATGCTGATGAACCTGCTACTAATAATCCAGAAACTGTAGAAAATGCTGCAGAAACACCACCAGCAGCAAGTAATCCAACTATAAGAGGATTAACTCCACCTAACTGCGCAGTATAAACTACAATTGCGTCTTTAGCTAATTTTCCAACTTCAGGGTTTGCTGATAATATTTTTCCAAATGCTGCATAAGCAGGAGCACTCCAATAAAGTATACAAATAAAGAATAATCCCCAAACTACAGACCATCTTGCATCACGCGCTTTTGGTACAACATAGAAACGTTGAATAACGTGAGGTAAACCTGCTGTTCCAATCATTAATGAGAAAGCAATTGCGATCCACTGGAAGAAAGTTTGACCAGTTGCAGGATCCCAAGGCATAGCATATTCGGGTGCAGGCACCATAGCATAATCATGACCAAGGGCATTAAACATTTGTGTTGCTTCAGAAATATTTACACCTGAAACTATATCAGATACAACTGAACCATAACCAATTTGTGGTAATAACCAGAAGTAATCAAATTTAAATGTTAATATAAATAATGGTATAATGAACGATATTATAATAATAATATATTGTATCTGCATATTTTTAGTAACACCCAACATACCTGATATTAGGGTATAAGCTAAAACAACAGAACCACCAATAATTACTGCATAAGCATAATCAATTCCTAAGATCCATTTAAACATGAGACCAATACCTCCAAATTGTCCTACACAATATGAAATCGAGATAAGAATTGCGATAATAGCTCCTGTAGCTCTTAATCCTTGAGAATAAAATCGGTCGCCTATAAAATCGGCAGCTGTATATTTTCCATATTTACGAATTTGGCCGGCCATTAGAATTAATAGAAGAACATATCCTCCGGTCCATCCAACTACATAAGCTAAGCCATGATAACCTGAACCATACATAAGTGCTGCCATTCCAAGAAATGATGCTGCACTCATCCAGTTTGATGCGATAGCCATACCAGAACCAACTCTGGAAATACTACGACCTGCTGCATAAAAATCAGCAGTATCTTTTGCTCTAAATACTACACCTACTAAAACAAATACACATAGTATAGTTATAAGTATTATAGCAGGACCAACCTTAAATCCACCTTCAAGTTGTGTTGATGCTCCAGCAGCAAATAACAACGAAGGTGTAAGTAATAATATTATAGGTAATAAAAACTTTTTCATCTTTCTAATTTTTTGAAATGTTACTAATTACTCTTCTATATCTAACTTAATATTCATTGCATCTACTCGCACACAATACAACCAGCATAAGAATACAAATAGTACTAATAAAAATACTGCAGAGTAGAAGTAATGAAAAGGAAATCCAAGAAATTTAAAATCAGTTAAGAATGACTGATTATGAATTAGATAAGTAGGCATAATAACAGGAATCATATCCTTATTTTCAGTTTTGAAAGATTCCATTTCTGAAGATACAAGTTCAACAGAAATAATTTTTGTCCTTGGGTCGGTTTTCTGAAGACCTAAAATTGTACTTCCAAGATCAGAAAGTGCTTTTTTAGTTTCAATATATTTAGGATCTGAAATTGAAGTAATTTCTTCTTTTATTTTTTCAAATTCTTTTGTCTTTTCAACCAGAAGCACTTTTTGAGTTGAATCTGCTAATTGATAAGTCACCCAACTTACAGCATTATCAAGTGACGCTTTTTCATTAGGTTTAATAAATACTTTTCCTAAAACTGAAAGTGAAGTGTGCGCAAAAGTTTGCATTTCTTCAACGCTTGCAATTTCGACATAAACGTTTTCCCAAACCTGTTCATATTTTATATATGCTTCTTCCGGAGTTGGTTTTTCAATAGCCCTTAACAGAAAATGAAAGCCAAAAACCGCTACAGCCCAAATAAGAATTAACTTAATAGCTAAATTTCGGTTCCATTTAGCCATTGCCGTTGTAGGTTTAAAAAAACTAATGTGATAATCGTTTTGATTAGAATCCATGTTTTTTTTCGTTTATAGTTTGAATTTAGTTTTGTCTAAGATAATTTTTTATTGTAATTATTCAATTGATTAACTATGTTTTTTTTAAAACAGGATTGTTAATAAAGTCTGAAATCATTATTTAGTAAAGGATTGATCGAAAGAGAATTAAGTATCCAGATATTTGGATGCTTAGATGTTATTTGACAAATACGGGATCATTCAATATTTCTTTTGCCCCAAGGTAAAAATAATATGCACTGCAGGTCATAAAGAGGTGACTAATATCGAAATGATTAAACCAGGGAGAGAATCCCCATTGGTTCATGAAAAATAATGCACCTATAGCAGAAAATCCAATGGCTATAAGAAAAAGTTTACTTCCTTTCTTTTTAGTTTTAAGATATACAGTCAGATTAAAACCCAATACCACAATTAATAAGCCATAAGCTGAATGTACTTCAACAAAAAAGAAATTAAGCGTAACAAAGGTTATTGTTACAAAGGTTAATAATTCAATAATATTAAGCCAGGCGAAGAATGAACCCACTTTTTTACTTATTAAAGGACGTGCATATTCAATTGAGGCTCTTTCTACAAGAGCAATAGAGAACATGCTCGTGAGCCAACCAGGTAATTTCCAGGGATTTGCAACATCTTTAAGTAAATCTTCTCCAAATATTTTTGCAATAACATTTACAAAACCTTCTGGTGATTCCCATTGAGCATTAAATAAATATAGAAAACCATGTCCAACTATTCCACCTACTACAGTGGCAATTCCCATACTAAGGAAATAATATCTTAAATATAAATGGACTCTGTTTTTAACATTAATTTTATTCAATTTACAGAAAGCATAAAAGCATACAAAAGAGACCATTAAATCTGTAAAAGTAGTTACAGGTTCATCAATACGTATACCAAATGGAAATATGGAAGGCTGCTCGAATATCATATTAATAAACTATTTAGTTTAATCAAACTTTAAAGTAAAATCGACAGTTTTAAAATATAATTCTTCGCTTTGTTAAAATATTATGTTGAGTATTAATTATATTTGCTATTCTAACTACAAATATACGATTTTGAAGAAGTTATTCATAATATTAACGTTGATCTTGTTACTTAAGTCATTAGCTTTTAGTCAAACAGAAGAGTTTAAGACTTCATATTCATTCGGAATAAAACAAGGAATTAATTATTCTTCCGTTTTATTTAATCCTCGATTAAATCAAGGAATTATGCTTGGATATAATGGAGGATTAGTGTACAAGTTCCATAATGAGAGATTATTTGGTCTTCAATTAGAATTAATTTTTAGTCAAAAAGGCTGGACAGAAAGTATTGATGGTTCTCCGAATTTGTATAGTAGAAAATTAAATTATTTGGAAATACCGTTAATTACACAAATTATTTTCGGGAAAAGATCAACCAAAATTTATGTAAACTTAGGAACAAGTTTCGGATATTTGCTTTCAGAAAGTGAAACAAAAACAATTAATGATGAAGATTTTACTCTTGATTATTATGGAATGAAAGTTGACAATAAATTTGATTATAGTGGTTTAGGTGAATTGGGTTCTTATTTTAATACTAGTTTTGGAGAACTTCAAATAGGACTGCGATATCAAATGACCCTTACAGATTTGTTTGACGCTGAAGCCGATAGTCAATTTGTTAATACAAAGAATCAAGTGTGGAATTTGTCTGTAGCTTGGTTTTTTCTTAGTAATAAATAAAACAATATTGAACTTATTGTATTAATTTATGTTTAGTTGATAATTTAAATAACTAAACGCAATAATATGATGAAAAAAGGATTAATACTATTTATACTGGCTGGTTTATTTACATTCTCAGCATTTTCGCAAACAAAAACATTACACGACTTTGTAGTAAAAGATATTGATGGTAAAGAGTTTGATTTCTCGACACTAAAAGGGAATAAAGTTTTAATAGTTAATACTGCATCAAAATGTGGATTAACTCCTCAATACGAAGATTTAGAGAAATTATATGGTAAGTATAGCTCTAAAGATTTTGTAATAATTGGTTTTCCTGCAAATAATTTTATGAGCCAGGAGCCAGGAACAAACTCGGAAATAAAAGCCTTTTGTACTTCTGAGTTTAATGTAACTTTTCCAATGATGTCGAAAATTTCTGTAAAGGGAGATGATATTCATATTTTGTACGAATGGTTGACAAAAAAAGAATTAAACGGTAAGTTGGATTCAAAAGTAAAGTGGAACTTCCAAAAATATATGATCGATGAAAATGGAAATTTTGTTGATGTAGCTTATCCTAAGACTAAGCCTTTTGATGATAAAATAGTAAGCTGGATTGAAAACTAGATAATTTGATAATTTAATTATTTGCCGTAGTAATTTAAAAATTATTGCGGCATTTTTATTTTTTATTAGTTTGAATTAGGGTAAAATTGATTTTCATTATCTTAAATGAAACTAAAACCCGAGAAAATGAAAAATCTAATTATTTTAGCAGTAATTCTGCTCGTTCCATGCACAAATCAGAATCTTGAATATAATTTCCCTGAGCTTAATGGAGAATATTTAGGTCAAAAGCAACCTACAGACTCAGCACTTTTATTTGCACCAAATATTGTTTCAACCGGAAAAGCTGATCGCGATATAGTTATATATCCTGATGGTTCAGAAATATATTTTTGTCAGAATATTGGAAACTTTAATTTTGCAACTATTTTTTACACTGCACTTAGCGATGGGATTTGGACAAAACCTCAAGTTCTTGAGTTCGCTAACAATCCTGAATATATTTATATAGAACCTTTTATTTCATCTGATGGACTGAAGCTGTTTTTTGCAAGTAATATGCCCGTTGAAGGAATTCCTGAAGGAATTATGAATATCTGGGTTTCAGATAGAGCCAATGATACTTGGGGAGAACCATACCCAATCGGAGAGCCGATAAACGATAGCAATGATCAATATTTCCCTTCTATTACAAATAACGGAACTATGTATTTTACAAGTGAAGATCCAGTAACAAAACAGGGATCCATTTATCGATCAAAATTAGTTGAAGGTATATATCAAGCACCAGAAATATTACCTGAAAATGTGAATATGGGAAGAGCCAGATTTAATGCTTTTGTTTCGCCTGACGAAGATTTCATGGTTGTTCCTGCTTTTGGCTTACCAGATTCTTACGGAGCAACAGATTATTACATAACTTTTAGAGATGAAAACGATAATTGGAGTAAGCCAATGAATATGGGACCTGAAGTAAATAGTGCAAACGGACAAGAATGGTCGGCTTCTTTATCGCCTGATGGAAAATTCTTGTTCTATATGTCGGCTAAAATACCAGATAATGCAACTTTACCTAAATATTTAACTGTTGGTGTTTTTAATGATTTAAATGACCAACCTCAGAACGGTAATTCAGATATTTACTGGATTAGCACTAAATTTATTAAAGACCTAAAGGAAAAAGCAGAGTTTTAATTAATCATAATTAACAAACTAAGAGGGAGTCCGAAAAGTTCAAAAAACTGTTATTCCCAAGAAAAAGGGAAGCTCTTATTAAATTGTTATACAAATCAATATGAGATCCCCAATCAAGTTGGGGATGACAAACAAAGACTTTTCGGACACCCTCTTTTTTAGTTTTCACAGAAACGAGCGATAACAGTATAAGCCTTTTGTAATCCTAATTCACCTGCAACACTCATATCCATGCATCCATTTTCAGATTCTTTTAAATAGATGTAGGTTAATCCTCTGTTATAAAATGCTTCGGCAAATATTGGCTCAATTTTAATTACTTCATTATAAAGTTCAATGGCTTTTCTGTATTCTCTAGTTTTTAAATAGGTATTTGCTAAATTAAAAGCCGACAAATGAAAATCCGGAGATAGTTGCAGTGCCTTATAATAGTCGGCAATAACCTGATTGTAATCTACATAACTCTCATTAGATTTAATGGTATTGATATTAGAACTACCATCAGGACTTGTTAGCATCACTTCGTTTTCCTGTTCAAGTAATTTAATATAATCAATCATTTCTGATCTAATATTTGCTCTGTTAAAATATAAAAGGAAATTATTTGGATCATTTTTAATTGCCAAATCCAAATCTGATAATGCTCCATTAAAATTCTTTTGTAAACCTTTATATATACTACTTAAAATAAGATTGTTTGTTTTGTTCATTGAAGATGAATATTCTTTTTCTAATCTTTCTATTTCAGCGGTAATAAATCCAGCTTCATAAATAGTTTGTAGGTCATTTTCTATAACAATGCTTAAATCGTTCAGGTTACCCTTATCGAGTTCAATTTCATCACTTAACACTGATATCCTTTCAAAATACTTGCTGTTTTCTTCTCCCAAAAGCATTTTATAATTGTTTTCTGCAATAATTTGCTCATTAAATAATGGGTTATTATAAAATCGGTTGCTCGATTTTAAAGTAATTAGCTTTTGAAAGTTCTCGGTAGTATCAGCATAACTAACATACGAATCTTTATTTTGTCTAACATTCTCAATAATTTTCTCTGCTTCCTCTTTATCAGCAAGAGCACCACTTATGTCGTTTAGCTTTTGACGAACTATAGAGCGATTTAAATATGCTTTTGCAAAATTAGGATAGATATCAATAGCGTATGTAAAATCAATAAAGGCACCTTGTAAATCGTGTAACTTTAATTTAATTAGACCACGATTAAAATAGGTGAGAATATTCTGAGGATTTAATCTTATAACTTTATCAAGATCCTTAATAGCTTCATGACTTTTGCCTGTTTCATTTTTTATCAATGCTCTGTTAAATAGAGCTAATGAGTTATCAGGTTCAATTTGAATTGCAGTATCTAAATCTAATATTGTTAAATCTTTTTTATCTAAATGATAGTTGGATAAAGATCTGTTAATATAGGCTCCAGCGTCGAGCGGATTAAGCTCAATAACTTTGTTGTAATTTATTATTGCTGTATCATGTTTGCTCCACTCTGAATATAAAATACCTCTATTCATGTATACATCAGAAAATTCAGGATCTTGATCCAGAGCTGTTTGAAAATCAACAAGAGCACCAGTAGTATCTTCAAGCATTTTCCTTGCTAATCCTCTGTAAAAATAGGCGCGTTTATTCTTTTTAGTTATATCAAGCGATCGGTTGAAATCGACAATTGCTTGTTCGTACTGATTTATACTTATCCTACAATATCCGCGAGTTACATAAAAATCAGGTTGAATAGCATTTAGTTTAATGGCATTATCAAAATCAATAATAGCTAAATAATATTTTTTCAGATTTATTCTTGTATAGCCTCTATATCTAAGTGCATCAGTATGATTAGATTTATATTCAATAGCCCTCGAATAATCTTGCTCCGCACCAATGTAATCCATTAAGTTATATTTTGCGATTCCACGCAAAAAGTATGGACTAGCTAATTCGGGTTTTACCTTAATAACAATGTTGAATGATTCAATGGCATCATTAAATTTCTCTGCAAATAGTTCAGCTCTACCTTTATTTAAATAATAATCAATATTTAGCTGAGCACTAAGATTTAAGGAAATAAAAGAAATAGAAATTAATAAAAGGACTTTTCTCATTTTATATAGGATTCTATAAGTATATTAAACTCAATATTTTTGTTAATTCCTGTTCGTCAACTTCATCAAATTGGTTATATTCATTACTATCTACGTCTAAAACACCTATTATATTGTTTTCTTTATCACGTAACGGAATAACAATCTCAGATTTAGAACGTGAGTCACATGCGATGTGTCCAGGAAAGCTTTCAACGTCTTTAACAATAATTGGTTTTTGTTGATTAATTCCTGCCCAACAAACACCAACATCTTTTTTAAGCTCCTGGCAAGCAACAGGACCTTGGTACAGACCAACAATTAGTTTATCATTTTTAAGAAAATAATACCCTGTCCAAAAGTAGTAATCCATTTTGTTATGTAAAACGGCAATTATAGATGCCATACGTGCCTGTGAATCTTCGGTTTTTACTAGAAGTTCTGCTAACTGTTTATATATGCGTTCGTAGCGTCCTCGTTTCTTTTGTTTATCCATGTTCTTAATTTTCAAAGTATCAAAGGTAATAAATTTAGATAATGTGAAATGTTAAAAGTTTAAACATATGTAGGTGCAATTTGTTAATTAAACTTAAATTATCTTTACAAGTCTATAAAGATTAAAATTGAGAAATGCGATTCAACATACTTAAAAACATTGATACTAAGGAGAAAAAAACATTTTATTTACATATAACATTCCAGATTATAGATGGAATGATGCGTGCTGCATTATGGTTAAATGAATATGTTTTTATTAAGAGTTTGAACGGAACAAGTTATCAGCTAAGCTTTTTATTTCAGTCAAGTGTAATAGTATTGTTGCTTTCTGTTTTTTTTAACGAATTAATTGCCAGGACAAAAAGAAAACGTAGAATGCTACGTAGAGTTGGTTTTTTAACTCATTTACCATTCATTATCTTACTTTTTTTCCCAAAGACTCCCGATCTTTATGTGGCTAATTCAATTTATCATTTTGTGTTTTTGTTTGTATTCTTAACATACTATCTTTCGTATCCAATTGTATTACCAACAATTAATCTTCTTTTAAAGAACGGTTATTCAAAAGATAATTTCGGACGATTATATGGAATCTCATCTTCAGTTCGCCAAATTGTAATGATGATTACTTTCTTTGTTCTTGGATTATTATTAGACGCTAATCCATTTTCATTTACCTGGTTTTTCCCTGTTTTAGGAGTACTTGGGGTTATTAGTATCATTCTTATTTCGTGGATAGAATACATTCCTAAAAAAGCAATAGAAATCTCAGAAGGTCTTATACAATCAATGTTTGGATCTTTTAGAAAGATGGTTCATATTTTAAAAACAAATAAAGCATATTTTGATTTTCAGGTGGCATATATGTTTTATGGTTTTGCATTTATGAGCACTCGATCAGTCATTAATATTTTTTATGATAAAGCATTAGACTTAAATTATTCAAGTGTAGCTTTTTATCAAAATGCATACAATATTTTAGCTATTATTTTATTGCCAGTATTTGGAAAAGTGATAGGTAAAGTTGATCCACGAAGATTTACAATTATTCCATTTTTTGCAATGGCAGGGTATATTTTCTTTACAGGCTTGTCTTCTTATTTTCCACTTCACATTGAAATTTGGAATATCCAGATTTACTTGATGCTTTTCATTGCAACTATGTTTTATGGATTATTCTTTTCTACTATGTTGCTTTCATGGAATATAGGATCATCTTATTTTGGGAGCAACGAACAAGCAGGCGATTATCAATCAATACATTTATTTGGAACAGGAGTTAGAGGAGCAGCTTCACCATTAATAGGAGTAGTTCTTTACGAACTTTTTGGTTTTTCGCTAACATTTGGCATAGCTGTATTCAGTTTATTCATAGGAATATATATATTACAGCGATCTTGTAAAAGGCAATAGTTGAAGAGTTTATTTTAATTTTGTTTGTACTTTTATATAATACTTTAAAATCTTTATCATGAAAAAGTTTCTATACTTGTTAGTTACTGGATTAATTCTATTAAGTGCATGTAATAATAAAACATCTGTTGATCTAATAGTTTCATATGCCAAAATTTATACGGTTGATAATAACTTTTCAATGGCTGAAAGTTTTGCTGTAAAAGATGGAAAGTTTGTTGCTGTGGGAAGTAATAATCAAATCCAATCAAAATATATAGCAAAAGAAACAATTGACATTGATGGTATGTATATATATCCTGGTTTTATTGATGCTCACAGCCACTTCTATGGTTATTGTATGACATTACTTCAAGCTAATTTACGGGGAACAAAATCATTTGACAAGATATTAGAAGTAATTAAAACTCATGATGAAAAATATAATTCAGAATGGGTATTAGGACGCAGTTGGGACCAAAATGATTGGGAAATAAAAGAGTTTCCTACCAATGAAGAGCTTAATGAGTTATTTCCTAACAAGCCTGTTTACTTAAAACGTGTCGATGGTCATGCAGCAATAGTAAATGCGAAAGCACTTGAATTAGGAGGAATTACAAGTAAAACGAAAGTCGAAGGAGGTAAAATATTATTAAAAAATGGTAGTCCTACAGGAGTATTAATTGATAATGCAATGACACTTGTAAGTGATTTAATTCCTAATCCGGAGTTGGAGATTGCAATTAAAGCACTTAAACAAGGAGCGCAAAACTGTTTTGACGTTGGATTAACATCAGTAGCTGATGCAGGCTTATATAAAAAAGAAGTACTGTTGATTGATTCATTACAAAAGGTTGGTGAGCTGAAGATTCGTGTTTATGCTATGTTGGAACCAAGCGAAAAAAACATTGAGTATTTTGTGAAAAAAGGAATCTATAAAACAAATTATCTAAATGTCCGATCAATAAAATTATATGCCGACGGTGCTTTAGGTTCAAGAGGAGCAAGCCTAATTGAACCTTATTCTGATGATCCTGAAAATAGCGGATTAATTATTGAAACTAGAGACTTTTACCATGATATTTGTAAGTTAGCTTATGAAAATAATTATCAGATTAATACACATGCTATTGGTGATAATGCAAACAGATTAATGCTTGATATTTACTCAGAATATCTAAAAGGTGCAAATGATAAACGTTGGAGAATTGAGCATGCACAAGTTATTCATCCTGACGATGTAAATAAATTTGGTGAATTCAATATAATTCCTTCAATACAGAGTACACATTGTACATCGGATATGTATTGGGCTGACGAAAGGTTAGGAGAAAAGCGAATAAAAAATGCCTATATATATAAGGTATTATTAGAACAAAATGGATGGATTCCAAATGGAACAGATTTTCCGGTTGAAAAGATTGATCCACGTTTAACTTTTTATGCTTCTATTGCAAGAAAAGATATAGAAGGATATCCCGAGGGAGGATTTCAAATGGAGAATGCATTAACAAGAGAAGAAACCTTAAAATCAATGACTATTTGGGCTGCAAAAGCAGCTTTTGAAGAAGATGAAAAAGGAAGCATTGAAGTAGGAAAGTTTGCTGACTTTATTGTACTTGAAAAAGATATTATGGAAGTTAATGAAAAAGATATTCCTTTTTTAGAAATAATAAATACATACATTTCTGGGGAGAATGTTTATTAAGGATTAGGAATCAAACTTCTTAATCAACTTCTCTAAATATCTTGATTTTACCTGTTTATTTGCCATGGCTTGTTTGAAAGGTGGAAGTTTTAATATCACACCTAATACTGCAGCCATTGCTCTGTGATTCCACAATACCTGATTATCAAATATGAGATTCTGCAATTTACCTCGCTCAATAGCCATTACAACAGTTCTGTGTGTTCCATTTAATGGTGTAATAATTCTTTCAGGTCTTGATTTAAGAACGATGCTATTTTTATTGCAAACACGGGCACATACACCACAGCCCAAACATCTTACTTCATCAACAATCACAGCTTTTTCATCAGAATTTTCTTGTGTTTCAATTCTAATTGCATCAACAGGGCATTTTCTTTCACATAAACTACAAGTATTACAAGTTTCAGAATCGATTTCAGGAATAAAATTACTTGTATGAACAGGATTCATTATTGCAAAACGTTTCGATGCCAATAATGCTTCACAACAACATCCACAGCAATTACAAATAAATCCTACTTCTTCACGAACATTCTCACCAAACTGAACTAAATTGTGATCATAAGCTTTATCTAATAAATCAAGGCATTCGCTTTTATCAATAGTTCTTGCATGCCCGTGTTTGGATAATGATCTTGCTACATTATTAAAGGTCATGCAAATTTCCATTGGTGCATCACAGTTTTTTCCAATATGTTCCATTTTATGACGACAATAGCATACTCCAACACTTATATGACTTGTATTTTTAATAACCTCAGTAGCTCTTTCGTAATCTAAAACATGAATAGCATTTTCATTTGACAATACTGATTCGTTCACAAAAACTCTTCCTAATTGCGTATCTCCTTCTGTAAATAAACTTTTAATAAAATCCTCTTCAACATTCATATATTGATAAAAGAGTTCACTTAAAATTTTTTGGTCAATGTCTTTTCTTATTCGCATTAGAGAGAACTCAAAGAAACCCGCCATTGGCGGCGGAAGAACATATTGCATTTCACTATTTTGTTCAATATCTATAAGTATAGCACGACTAGCAAGTTTGTCAAGAATATTTTGAGTTTTAGTTAATTCTAATTTCCATATTTTGCTTGCTTTTTCTGCTGTGAAAGGTTTTATCGGGAGCAAAGCTACCAGTCCAGCTTCCTTCTCGTCGAATAGCATTTTCAGAATTTTATTTAGTAATTCAGAAGGAGAAACACCTTGTGGAAACTTATTTAACCTGTTGATAAGGTGATCATAAGATGTTTTTATTGTTTTGTGTGCCATATAAATATGATTAGCATAACTATAAATATAAAAAAACTTTTTAAACCATACACTTTGGTAAAAGTCTCAATAGTGAAAATCAAAATATAAAACTTTAATAATTTATCCATTCAAATGAGATTATCTTTAACATTCTTATTTCTTAGTTTGTTTAATATTAGCGTAATAGGACAAGAAGCTGAAAAATCATTCGCAGCTGAGAAAATTAGTGAAACCATAAATGTCGATGGAAAATTAACAGAAAATGTCTGGCAAAAAGCCCCGCAAATACATAGCTTTTCTCAATACGTTCCAAATAACGGGGAATCACCATCATCAAAAACAGCAGCATGGTTTTATTATAACGATAAAGGAGTTTACATAGGAGTAAAGGCTTATGAAGAAAATACTGATAATATTTTCAAAGAACTAAAAACCAGAGATGATGGTTTTGGCACTAACACCGATGGAATTGGTGTAATGCTTAGTCCATATAACGACGGTTTAAACTTTAATTATTTTATGGTTTCGGCAGCCAATGTACAAACAGATATGATTTTTTCAGGTGAAGAAATAGACGATTCATGGAATGCTGTTTGGTATAGTGAAGTAATTCAAACAAATGAAGGATTAGATTATGAGGTTTTTATACCATATTCTGCACTACGTTTTTCTAAAAAAGATGTACAGAACTGGGGAATTAATATTTGGAGACGTATTTCTAAAAATCAGGAATGGAGTGCTTGGAATTATGTGAATAATGATAATAACTTTTGGTGGAAATATACTGGAGAAGTTAGAGAGCTAGAGGATTTAAATCCACCAATCAGACTTTCTGTAACTCCATATGTTTCGGGATATGTGGAAAAAGAAACCAATTTAAAGGAGGTATACAATTATAATATAGGAATGGATTTAAAATATGGAATAAGTCAAAGTATTACTTTAGATATGACGCTTATACCTGATTTTAGGCAAGTACAATCAGATGATATAGAACTTAACTTATCTGCTTACGAACAATACCATAACGAGAAAAGGCAATTCTTTACAGAAGGAATGGATCTCTTTAAAAAAGGCGACATTTTTTATTCAAGAAGAATTGGAAGTAAACCGCAAAAGTATTCAGCGGTTGAAGATGAACTTCAAGGTTTTGAACAAATATTAAATAATCCCAAAGAAACTCAATTGATTAATTCCACTAAAATTTCGGGACGCACAAAAAATGGATTTGGCTTTGGTGTTTTAAACTCAATGACCAAAGAATCATTTGCAGAAATTGAAGACACAATGGGAAACCATACAAGAGACTTGCAAACTCAACCATTTACAAACTATAATGTGCTCGTAATTGATCAATCCTTATTCGATAATTCCTACGTAAGTTTAATTAATACAAATTATTATAATTCGGAATACATATCAAATGTAGTTGGATCTGAGTTTAATTTTGCTAATTCAAAAAACACATATGGAGTAAATGGAAAAGGAGCATATAGTTATGTTGATGATGTCAGTAAATCGGAAGGATTTAAAGCACTGTTAAATGGTGGTAAAACGGGTGGTAAGCTAAGAACAACATATAATTTAACTCTTATTAGCGATAATTATAATCAAAACTACATGGGTTATTTAGCTCATAACAATAAGTTTAATAGCGAATTAAATATTACTTATAAAACACTAAAACCGTTTTCTATTTTTCTGGAGACTTCCAATGAACTGCGTTTTAATAACAATAGATTGTACAAGCCAAATAAATACTCCGAGTTTTACATGAGTTATGTTATAAGAGCTAAATTTAAAAATCAATATTATTTTGTAATGCACGCATTATGGGCTCCAATAGAAAAGCACGATTATTATGAAACCAGAACAGATGGAGAATATGTAACACAAGGTAAATATTATCATAATTGTTTTACACTTGAAACCAATCCAACCAAAACTTTATCGGCGAGCTTTCACTATGGATTTAATGAATCTTATAATTATTTTTCAAACACCAAATTATATCGATTTAGAATTGAGCCAAGTTTAAAAATAAGCGATAAACTTCGAATCAATTATAGTGCCCATTATCAAACGGATTTAAACACTCCGGGATTTGTTAGTTCAGATGACTCAGATATTTACTTCGGGAAAAGAGATCGTGAAACGGTAACCAATTCAATCGACTTATCCTATGTTTTTACCAATACTATGTCAATAAAACTAAGGTTAAGGCATTATTGGTCGCAAGTTAAATACGACGAGTATTTTACACTTGAACAAGATGGCCAATTAGTTACTTCAACAGGTTTTACAGAGAATTATGATCTTAACTACAATGCTTTTAATATTGATATGAATTATAGTTGGAATTTTGCTCCAGGAAGTGAATTATTGGTAAACTGGAAATACTCAACTAATTCATCAGAAGAAGGAATTTTGGGAGATTATTGGAATAACCTAAGATCAATTGCTGATTATTATAATACAAATAGTTTTTCCTTAAAATTCTTGTATTATCTGGATTTTCATACATTTAGATCAAGATTGAATTAATAAATTAATTCATAGTAAAATTTAATAGCATTTTTATACTTTTGCAGCTTCAGGTAAAAAATACTTGAAGCTTTTTTAATTACAGAAATAATGGGGTTTAAGGAAGAGATTCAACGTAGAAGAACTTTTGGTATTGTTAGTCACCCAGATGCAGGAAAGACAACATTAACAGAAAAGTTATTATTATTTGGTGGTGCAATTCATGTTGCAGGTGCTGTTAAAAGTAATAAAATAAAGAAAACAGCTACTTCCGACTTTATGGAAATTGAGCGTCAACGTGGTATTTCCGTTGCAACTTCTGTAATGGGTTTTGAATACCAAGGAAGAAAAATCAATATTCTTGATACTCCAGGTCATCAGGATTTCGCCGAAGATACGTTCAGGACATTAACTGCCGTTGATAGTGTGATTATTGTTATCGATTCAGCAAAAGGAGTAGAGCCGCAAACAAGAAAATTGATGGAAGTTTGTCGCATGCGCAAAACTCCTGTTATGGTTTTCATAAACAAATTAGATAGAAGTGGTAAGGATCCGTTTGAACTACTTGACGAAATTGAAAATGAACTACAAATACATGTTCGTCCTTTAAGCTGGCCAATTAGTAATGGGCCTACATTTAAAGGAGTATATAACTTATACGAAGAAAAACTTAATTTATTTAGTGGCGAAGACAAACAAAATATTGAAGAATCAATAGAATTTAAAGATGTAAACAGTCCTAAATTAGAAGAACACATTGGTGATCAATATGCAAGTACACTTCGAGAAGAATTAGAACTTATTACAGAGGTCTATCCTCAATTCGAAAATGATGATTACTTATCTGCAGACTTAGCTCCAGTATTTTTTGGTAGTGCGTTAAATAATTTTGGTGTGAAAGAACTTTTGGAATGTTTCATTAATATAGCTCCGTATCCAAGAGTTGTTACTGCCGAAGAAAGAGATATTGATCCTTTTGAGAATAAATTTTCGGGATTTATATTTAAGATACATGCTAATATGGATCCTAACCACAGAGACCGTTTAGCGTTTGTGAAAATATGTTCAGGAACTTTTAAAAGAAATACAAACTATTTGCATGTTGGTACAGGCAAAAAGTTAAAATTCCCTTCGCCTACAGCATTTATGGCTGAAAAAAAGTCAATTGTTGAAGAAGCATATCCAGGAGATATTGTTGGTATTCACGATACTGGTAATTTCAAAATTGGAGATACGCTAACAGAAGGCGAAAAAGTTCATTTTAAAGGACTACCAAGTTTCTCACCTGAAATGTTCCGTTATGTTGAAAATGCTGATCCAATGAAGTATAAGCAATTGGCAAAAGGATTAGATCAATTAATGGATGAAGGTGTTGCTCAGCTTTTTACAAACAAGTTTAACGGTCGTAAAATTATCGGTACTGTTGGCCAACTTCAGTTTGATGTTATTCAATTTCGTTTGGAACATGAATACGGTGCCAAATGTAAATACGAATCAATTCAAATGCATAAAGCTTGTTGGATACAATCTGAGGATAAAGATCAAATTGAAGACTTCAGAAAAAGAAAATATGCTAATATAGCTATCGATAAGCGTGGTAGAGAAGTGTTTATGGCTGATTCGCCATATGCTTTACAAATGGCACAAAGTAAATTTGATAAAATAAAATTTCATTTTACCTCAGAATTTTAAATTCAGATTAAACCTTTTAAAGACAAAAAGGTCTTTTAATCGTGGGAATTTAAAATGGGATAAAAGTGAATAAAATATTATTTGGAATACTTCTAGGCGGCTTATCAATTTATAGTTTAAATGTAAAAGCATTAAATAACGAAAAACGGGCTCTTGAAATAGTTAAGGTAACAGAATCACCAAAAATAGATGGTGTTTTGGATGATCATTCCTGGTCAAAGGCTGCTATTGCAAGAGACTTTATTCAATTTGAACCTTATAATGGTGATAAACCGTCTTTACCTACAGAAGTAAAAGTAATGTACGATGATCAAGCCATTTACTTTGGTGCAATTATGTACGATAATAATCCTGACAGCATAATAAAAGATCTGGGCGTAAGAGATGAATTTACTCGTATGAATTCCGATTTATTCACTATACTCATTAGTACTTTTAACGATGGTGTAAACGCTGTAGAGTTTATGGTATCTGCCTCAGGAGTGCAATCAGACGGTAAACATAACGGTAATCATAGCGATTCTAACTGGGATGGAGTTTGGGAAAGCTCTGTTCAAATAACAGATATCGGTTGGATAGCCGAGATTAAAATTCCATATTCGGCATTGAGATTTTCGAAAGAGGAGAATCAGGATTGGGGAATTCACTTCTTTAGACAAATTAGAAGATACAGAGAGTGGAGCTCTTGGAATTTTGTTGATATAAATACCAGAGGTTTTATTAATCAAATGGGTGAAATTGCTGGATTAAAAGATATTAAGCCTCCTTTGCGCTTATCCGTTACCCCATATATTTCAGCATATCTTGAAAATGATGCCGACGGTAACCAGTGGAACAGTGACTTTAATGCTGGTATGGATTTAAAATGGGGAATTAATCAGAGTTTTACTTTGGACATGATACTAATTCCAGATTTTGGTCAAGTACAATCTGATGATGAGATACTTAACCTATCACCATTTGAAGTGCGCTATGATGAAAAAAGAGCTTTTTTTACAGAAGGAACTGAACTTTTTAACAAAGGACAAGTATTCTATTCGCGGCGAATTGGCGGATCACCGAAAGGTCCTCAGGATGTTTACGATCATCTTAGAGAAAATGAAGATGTAAAAAGAAATCCGGCTGAAACAAAATTAATTAATGCTACTAAAATTTCAGGAAGAACTTCTGATGGTTTAGGAATAGGCTTTTTAAACGCAATGACAGGAGCAGTTGATGCTGAAATTGAAGATTCAATTACAGGAGAAATAAGAAGTTTTCGCACGCAGGGTTTTACAAATTATAACATGTTGGTATTTGATCAAACCTTAAAAAATAACTCTTATGTAAGTTTTGTAAATACGAATGTATTACACGCAGAAGATAATTATACGGCAAATGTTTCTGGTGGAGAATTTAAACTAATGAACAAAGAAAATTCATATCAGATATATGGAAGAGGTGCAGTTAGTCAAATTTATACCGATTCAACAGATCTAGGACATACTTATGCAATCCAACTTGCAAAAACAAAAGGTAATTTTTTGTTTGAACTTACACATATTACTGAATCTGACACTTATGATCCTAACGATATGGGATTTATAAGAAATAATAATGAATCGACCTGGGATGTAGAAGTAGCTTATAATAAGAAAGAACCGTTCTGGAAAGTTTTAAATTGGCATAATGAAATTTCTATACGTCAAACCAGTCTTTATAAACCAAGAAAATATTCGGATTTTGAAATAAATTTTAGAACGAATACAACATGGGCTAAAAATTACTTACACACCGGTTTGTATTTAGAAACTAAGCCTTTTAAACGATACGATTACTTTGAATCAAGAGTAGACGGTTGGAGGTATAATCGACACAAAATGGCGTTTGCAAACTTTTGGATGTCTACAGATTACAGAAAAAGAATTGCTTTGGATTTTAGAAGTGGAGGATGGAAGGCATTTGGATATAATCAATACGGTTATAGGTACACCATTGGACCTAGAATAAGATTCAGCGATAAGTGGCTTTTAACATATAACTTTAGTATAAATACTGCATTTAATACCTATGGTTACATAGAAGATTATGCCGATACTGGTGGAAATACTGTGATTAATTTTGGTCAAAGAGATCAACAAACATATACTAATACTCTAAACACAAATTACATATTCAATAATAAATCGTCTTTAAGTTTACGTGTAAGACATTATTGGAGTAGGGTAGAATACACTGATTTTTATAGATTACAAGAAGATGGAAATTTAAGTAATTCAATTGGTTACGATACTTATGGTGAGGATCAAAACTACAATTACAATGCCTTTACTATTGATATGAAATATTTATGGAGATTTGCTCCTGGAAGTGAAATGGCAATTGTTTGGAAAAATGCAATTTATTCAAGTGAAACAAATATTGTTAATGATTTCTTTGATAACCTTAACAGTACTTTTGAATCATCGCAAATAAATAGTATTTCCCTCAAAGTACTTTATTACTTAGATTATCATTATTTGGTAAAAAAGTAAACAACATAAATAATAATTAAAAAAGGCTCAATTTTATTGGGTCTTTTTTAATTACACATTTAGATGAGAAAAATATTTATATTCGCTTATTATTTAAAATAAATTAGAATGCTATTTAAAGCAATAAAATTAACTTTCCTATTTTTCTTAATAACTTATATAGTTAATGCCCAACAAGTGCCTTTAAAATATTTCGATTACAATAATATAATTTCTAGTTCGGATGCTTTTTTTGATAAAAAGGACTTTAATCCTTCCTATGCTGGAGATACTTTGAAATTCAAAGTTAACTTAAAGAAAATGAATTATTGGCTTGGATACTTGGACTCAAAAGATTTAACCGGATTTTCAATTGAGAGATATTCAAGAAAAACACAATCGGGGCTAGGTTTAACTTATTATTATGATCAGGATTTTTTTAAAAGTCATGTTTTTAAATTTGATTATAATTTTAGATTTAATATTAAAGATAAATTAAATGTTAGAATAGCCGCTTCAATTGGTTTGAAAAGGTATACATTGGAAGTACCAATTATTACACTTGAAACTGATCCGATGTTTAGTTCAGTTAATGAGCCAAACAATCACCCACTTTTATCTATAGGCACGTTATTAAAATATAATAATCATGAATTGGGATTTACATATTCTGATATTTTAAATTTTGATATAGATCCTACTGATTATAGTAATCCAGAGGTTTTTGACGATTATCTTATGTTAAATTATAACTACACCTTTAAATTATCAGAAACAATTGCACTAACCCCCGAATTAATAAATTATTGGAATTCTGATCTCAATTTTTGGATATTAACAACGTCAGTATCATTTAATGAAAGAATTCAAACTGGATTTTTAGTACGTTCCGATGATAATATAGGACTTATGTTTGGTGGTAGACCGTGGAAAAGACTTTTAGCGGCTTATATGGTTACTTTTAAACTAAACAACACAAACCAATCAGGAATAGAATACGGTATTAGTGGTATAAATATTAGTTACATGCTATTTTAATTTGTTTGCCATTTTTGAATATTATTTTCAATAAACTTAATTATTTGATCGTTTTGTTCTTTTCCGTTGCCTATAATTTCCAAAGGTTCGCCTATTTTTATAAATATCTCACGATCTCGTCTAATTGGCCCTAAATCTTTAACCAATTTTCCATTACCCCAGAAATCAGTTTTAATTGCCATTGGAATTACTTTCACTCTTTTAGATTTTGCCAATTTAACTCCAAGTGAATTAAATTCCTCGGGCTTAAAAACTTCTCGTCGTCCACCTTGTGGGAATACAACAACAGATGTTCCCTTCTCAAGAAATTCTTTACCTTTTTTCATAACATATATTAAATCCTCGCGTGAATTAGCTCTTTCAACAGCAATTGGATCGCGAGCTCTCATTACAGGGCCAAATAAAAAATGTCTTGCAATACTTGCCTTTACAACAAAGGTAGTTTCCATAAATGGAGCAATTAGAGCAGGAAATATCATGGATTCCATTGCACTCATGTGATTACTCACAATTACAACCGGTTCATTGCAATTCCTGAAATTATCAAAACCCTCAATTTGAAATTTACCACCACAATGTTCAATCAATTTTACTACATTATGAGATGAAATTGCCCAGGCTTTTCTATCATATTTCCCTCTTAGAGCTAATCGTCGGCAAACAAAAATTTGCTGAATATAGCTAAGAACAAAATAAATACGGGTATTTAGGAAAAGCTTATCTATAAATTTCCTTGAATTACTTTTTGTAGTATAACTGTTCTCCTGAAAAAAATCTACATCCAAATTTCCCATTTCTTTTAAGTTTTAAAGCATGGCGAATATACTTAAAATTCATAAATGAAATAAAAAAGATGATTCCTAAAAAATCAGAAACCACCATTGCATTAATAATTAGATCCGTTTACTTTTCAACTTCTATAAGAATATCGTCTTTCATTACGGTATCATCTGCATGAAAATTAATTTTATTAATTTTTCCCTGTATGTTTGAAACAATTTCATTTTGCATTTTCATTGCTTCAAGAATAAGTAAAGGTTCACCTACTTTTATTTCCTGATTTTCTTCTACCAAAAACTCAACAATCTTTCCTGGCATAGGCGCCTGAATTCGTTCAACTTTCGAAATTTCCTTGTTTTTGGCTAAATACTTACGTCTTTTATAAGAAAAAGGCGATTCTACTGAAATAGGATAACTCACACCATTAACAAGGATTTCGTACTGATTCTGATTTTTCTCAATTATATCAACCAGATACTTTTTCTTTTTCCAGATAATAAATACAAGTCCTTGTTTATCGGAAATAATTTCGATAGGTATGTTTTCTTTACCTTGTTTTATATAAAGTTCCTTTGGATTGGTAAATTCATACTTTTTACTTTTTTGAGTACAAGCTATAAATTTCTGTTTGCTTTTTTTTGATTTTGAGAACATCATAATTTCAAGGTTTTTTATAATGATTTTAATCTTTTATTCATTAGCCAAGGAGTCATGCTTTTTCCCCTTTCGTAATCCACGTACTTTTCATCCTCAATATCGAGTTGAATATTATGATTAAGTGCAGCCCAGAATGCAGCTATTAATTCTTCATCTTCTTCTTGATGAAATGATTGTTTCATTTCTTTTACTATAAATGAAGTTGATATATCACCGCTTTTAAATTTCGGATTATTTAAAACTGCCTTGCAAAACGGAATAGTTGTTTTTATACCTTTAATATATAGTTTGCTTAATGCATTTAATGAATTCTGAATTGCTTTTTCACGGGTATCTCCGTAGCAAATTAATTTAGCAAGCATAGAATCGAAACTTGCAGTTACATTCGATCCTTCGGCAACACCAGTATCAAAACGTACATTTTTTGTTCTAGCAATTTGAATTTGTTCAATTGTTCCAAGAAAAGGAGTGAAGCCTGTTTGTACATCCTCCGCATTAATTCTACACTCAATTGCCCATCCATTCAACTTTACATCTTTTTGTTTTATGCCCAATTTTTCATCCTGTGCAATTCTTATTTGCCATTCTATTAAATCTAATCCGGTAACTATTTCTGTTACGGGATGTTCAACCTGGATACGGGTATTCATTTCCATAAAATAAAAATCGCCTGCTTCATCTAACAAAAACTCTACTGTTCCTGCATTCCTATATTTTGATGCTTTAACTATATTTATTGCTGATTCGCCCATCTTAGCACGAAGTTCATCATTCAAAGCAATTGACGGTGATTCTTCAATTAATTTCTGGTGTTTTCGTTGTATAGAACATTCTCTTTCACCAAGATGAATAATATTTCCATGATGATCAGCAAGAATCTGGAACTCAATATGTCTTGGATTTCTTACATATTTTTCCATAAATACCGATGGATCGGAAAATGATTTTTCAGCTTCATTCTGCGCCAATCGAAACATCTTATCAATTTCTTCTTCCTTTTCTACAATTCTCATTCCGCGTCCACCACCACCTGATGCAGCCTTAAGAATTATAGGATATCCGATTTTGTGAGCAAGTTGCTTAGCATGTTTTACATTTTTGATATTTCCGCTGCTTCCTTCTAAAAGAGGAACATTGTGTGCTGAAGCTAATTGTTTGGCTATTGTTTTATTTCCCAATTTATAAATAGCATCAGGTGTAGGGCCAATAAATATGATCTTTTCATCAATACATTTCTGGGCAAAATATGGATTTTCTGCCAAATATCCGTATCCCGGATGAACAGCTTCAATATCATATTCTTTTACAGCAAAAATAATTCTGTCAATATCCAAAAACTCAGGAATTTCGCTAATAGTTTCTGTAAAATCAATGATTTCATCCATAAACTTTAAATAATAAGCTCCTGGTTCTTTAGATGTTTTTATACCGTAAGTTTTTACACCCATTTTTTTTGCTGTTTCTGAAATTCGGATCGCAATTTCTCCTCGGTTTGCTATTAATATGGATTTTATTTTTTTCATATTTTAGATTTTACTTTCCAATTTGAAATTATAAAGGAATATTTCCATGTTTTCTTGACGGCTGATCAACATGTTTATTTTCAAGAGTTTCAAATGCAGTAATAAGTTTATTACGAGATTCAGCAGGGTCTATTACTTCATCTATATATCCTTTTTCATCAGCTATATAAGGGTTAGCAACCTCATTTCTGTATCTTGCTGCAAACTCCTTTTTCATTTTTTTAGGATCATCAGTATTCTTCAGTTCTTTTCTATGAAGTATAGAAACAGCTCCTTCCGGACCCATAACCGCAATTTCTGCTGTTGGCCATGCAAAATTATAATCACCACCAATATTTTTACTGTTCATTACACAAAAAGCACCACCATAAGCTTTTCTTAAAATCACTGTGACCTTTGGAACAGTTGCTTCACTGAATGCAAATAATAATTTAGCACCATGCTTAATTATTCCATTATGTTCCTGATCCAGTCCGGGCAAAAATCCCGGAACATCTTCAAGTACAAGTATTGGAATATTAAAAGCGTCGCAGAAACGAACAAATCTTGCTGCTTTGTTCGAAGAACCAATATCAATAACACCTGCAAGAACTTTTGGCTGATTTGCAATAACTCCAATTGCTTTTCCATTTAAGCGTGCAAATCCAGTAACAATATTTGGAGCAAATAATTCCGAAGATTCATAAAATGAATCTTGATCTGTAATTAATTCAATTACTTTTTTAACATCATAAGGCTTGTTTGGATCATCAGGAACAATTAACCTTAGCTTATCAGTTTCATCATTCCTTTTTGTGTCTGGTTCCACATAAGGTGGATTCTCCAGATTATTTGAAGGAAAAAAGGATAACAATTTTTTCACTCCTAAAAGTGTATTTTCTTCATCTTCATATATAAAATTAGCAACACCGCTTTTACGTGCATGTGTTTCTGCACCACCTAATTCGTCGAAAGTAACCTCTTCATTTAATACTTCCTTAACAACATCAGGACCTGTAAGAAACATGTAACTCGTTTTCTTAGTCATAAAAACAAAGTCAGTTAGGGCAGGAGAGTACACAGCTCCTCCTGCGGCAGGGCCGAGAATAACTGAAATTTGTGGTATTATCCCAGATGATCTAATATTATTATGAAATATACTTGTATAACCAGCAAGGCTAGCTACACCTTCTTGAATACGAGCTCCTCCGGAATCAATCAAACCAATTATGGGTGCACCTACTCGCAGTGCAAGCTCCTGAACTTTTAATATTTTTTTTGCATGAACTGCACCAAGCGAACCACCCATTACAGTAAAATCCTGAGAATAAACATAAACTATACGTCCGTTTATTCTTCCATGACCTATAACAACTCCATCACCAAACGCTTCATCAATTTTACCAAAACCTGTATCTGGAGTAGCAGAAGTAACAAAAGCATCTAACTCTTCAAATGAATCTTTATCGAAAAGTAAAGCAATACGTTCTCGTGCATGAAGCTTGCCTTTATCGTGTTGTTTTTTAATTTTATCAGGACCATTTTGAACTTTAAATCGTTCATTCCTGTTAAGAAAGTCTTTGTAAATTTTACCATTTATATCCATAGATTGCGGATTTTAGGTGCCGTTATGTTATATAACACATTTTTGTTTTGAGGCACAATTATAACATCATTTCTAACTTATTGTTCATCAAATTTTTATCGATTAAATATTACTTGTAGTATTCTCTTTAGACTAAAATTATCAATCTTATTAAAGATATAAATATAGGAAAATATTGTTACTAGCAATTTTTTTTAGCTTTTAATTAATTAACGGTTCCATAAAGACTTTTTTAATAATTTTCGCTAGAGAATAATACAGTCTATTAATCTGCAGTTAAGAAGAATATGAAATTGTTTATTTTAATAAGATTTAAGCGAATACTTTTGATTCCATTAAACTTGCTGTATTTGTTTACAGCTTAAGATTAAGAAATGTTTGAAATATCAAATTGAATACATAACTTAACAAACCTTAAAATTTTATTGTTATGAAAAAATTATTGACTGTTTTACTGATATTTCTTTTTACTCAAGTCTATACGCAGGAGTTTACTTATAAAGAGAAAAAGGAACTAAAAGGATATCCTGATTATATCATGGATAGTAAGTTTTCTCCCTTTAGAAATTACTTTGCTCTAACAATTGGAAATAATACAATTGAGATTTATGACAACAATTGGAAAAAGATCTTTTCTCATCAAGGGAATCCAAAATCGGTTGGTGGACATATTTCATTTTCTCCTGACGAAAAGTATTTAGCATATGCAAAATATAAAAGTGATAATGATATTGCAATAATTCAACTCAAAGATAGAAAAGTTGTTCAAGTTCTAAATGGTCATTCGCATAATATAAATAAATTGGAGTTTAGTCATAATGGTAAATTTTTAGCTAGTGCTTCTTCAGATAACACAGTTTGTATTTGGGCTTTAAAAGGTGATCAATTGGTGTTGTCACAGGAGTTTACTTATGATGATGCTGCCATTGGAATAAGTTTTAGTTACGATGACAAGTATCTAGTTGCTGGTGGTTATGATAAAATGCTTTCAATATATAAGTATGAAAATGAGAAATATACCTTGAGTGATACTATTCCTGGATTAAAATATTGGCAATATGATATTTGTTTTCATCCATCTAAGAATGAATTTATTTCATCATCGCAATATGAACTTAGAAGATATGATTTAAATAGTAAAAAAGCAGTGTTTCGTGATAGCTTAAATATCAGAGTAAATAGAACTGTTAAATACAATTCTACAGGTGAATATTTAGTTTTTGGAAAAAATCAGGATTTAGTAATATGTAAAATTACTCCTGATGAAATTACTGAATTTGAGCATATTTATCGTCACGGTGATTATGTTTTTGGAGGAACCTTTAGTGACGATGGTTTATTTTTAACTTCGTTCAGTTCCGATAAATCATCCATAGTTTGGGAAATAACAGGAGTAAAACCTTCTCGCAAATCATTAATTACTGATTATATGGATGGTGAGTTAACTTCTGCTCAGAAAATGATATTAACTGCAGAGGTAATTGAAAGTATTTTAGGAAAGCTTGATAAGAATTATACTGCACCACGAGATGAATTTGAAACAACAATTCAATATACGAATAGAAGAGAAAAACTCAAATCTGAAGTCTTATCTCAATTGCAATACCATACTGAAAAATACTTTGAAGTAAAATCCGGCGCAGTTGGAAAAGTGAAAATACCTATTGAAAGACTAATTGGTTACAATGCCGATCTTGAGATTTATAAGATACGTTTTATGGAATCTGATGCAGGTGTTAAAATTCCAATTGCAGAGGCAAAAGCTTTTAAAAATAACTGGACAAAAGCATATTTACAGGCTACGAAAACAAAAAATAAGGATAGTAATTCGCATGAATATTCAAACTTTGAAATGGTATTCTCGGCAAATAAAAAAGGCTATGAAGTTACACCTGTTGAGAATCCTTTTCATCTCGAAAAAAGAAAGCGAAACGCAAGTGTACAGTCTGCTAGATCAGAATCTCAGGCTGCTACAACTGAGAAATCAGTAACGGGAGAAGGTCTTATTGGAGTTGATCGAGCGCTAATATTCGCAACTAACATATATGATTCATTTTCTGAGCTTGTTAATCCTGTTATTGATGCAACAACGGTGGCTGATGAATTACAATCAAATTATTATGTACAAACGGAACTTATTGTAAATCCAACTTTAAAAGAAGCAATTGAGAAGATACGTGAATACGCAAAACTTGAGTATAGTCCAAACGATAATTTACTAATCTTTTTTGCCGGACACGGAATTTACGATGATGTTTTTAAAGAAGGTTATGTTATTTCTCGTGATTCAAAATCAGATGATGTTGCAAAAACTTCTTATTTATCACATTCTAATTTACGTACTATGATAAATAATATTCCATGCGATCATATATTACTTGTAATGGATGTTTGTTTTGGAGGAACATTTGATCCTATAGTTGCGTCAAAAAGCAGAGCTGCCGACATGTATACAGAGGTAACAAACGAAGAGTTTATTCAGCGTAAAAAGAAGTATAAAACTCGTTTGTATCTAACCTCTGGAGGAAAAGAGTACGTTCCAGATGGTCGACCAGGGCATCATTCTCCCTTTGCGCGTAAACTTTTAGAGTCTCTTAGAAACTACGGAGGTAGCGATGGTATTCTTACCATTAATGAAATTATTCAATATGTTGAAAAGGTAGAACCACAACCACGATATGGTGAATTTGGTGATAATGAGCCAGGAAGTGATTTTATTCTTTTAGTGAAATAAGCTTTTTTGTTGAAAAGCTCCTTCGTGCTCAAGTAACCATTGTTTTTTTACTAACCCACCAGCATAACCGGTTAATTTACCATTATTGCCAATAACTCTGTGGCAAGGAATAATAATTGGTATCGGATTTTTCCCATTAGCTGAAGCTATTGCCCGAATGGCCTTTTCATCTCCGTATTGTCTTGCCTGCTCAATATACGAAATAGTTTTTCCAAAAGGGATTTTACGCAATTGATTCCATACTTTACCCTGAAATTCTGTTCCAGCAGGATTTATTCCAATATTAAATTCTTTACGTTCTCCATTAAAGTATTCATCAAGTTGAGTAATGCAATTCTGAATCTGAACAGGAACCATTTTCATCTTAAAAAATTCCTCACTGAATTCAATTTTAATAATATCAGTATCATTTGAAATGATTCTCAAATTACCGATAGGTGATTTATAATAAGCTTCGAACATCTTTATTAAAAAAGAAGAGGCTACTTAAAAAGCAATTATTTGTCATCTCCAACTTGATTGGAGATCTCACAATTCATTACGTTGCTGTTATAAGATTCCCTTTTTCAAGGGAATGACAGTTTTAATACTTTTTGAACAGCCCTTCAATTCTTATTTATTTAATTCAGTTTCAATTGTTTCTTTTAGTTTTGCAAACTCTTCATCATCGAATCCGGTTGCTTGATAAATGATATTACCTTCTCTGTCTAAGATAATATTACGCGGAATATATTTTTCCGCAAACAAAGAATAAATCTTTCTTCCAGGATCAGGAACAATATTGAATGTGTAAGCTGTTTTTTCTTTAAAAGCAATCATTTCTTCTGCAACATGTTCTCTCCCAAAAACAATTAATTCAAAATTCTCGTTGTCCTTATATTTTTCCCAAATATCACTTTCAATAAAAGGAAGTTCTTTAATACAAATAGGGCAAGATGTGGCAAAGAAATTCATAAATACTACTTTACCCTTTAAATCATTGATGTTAATAGTATCATTATTTAATGTTATAAAGTTAAACTCAGGAACTGTTTGTCCAACTTCAATTAAGGTAGATTTAATAACATCTAGTTTGTCCTCTTTCTCGGCTTTTTTTTCTTTGTAATTACATGAATATAAACTTATCAGTAAGATTGATAAAATTGCAAATACTTTTTTCATAGTTTAATGTTTAGTTTTATAATGCCGACAATTTACATTATAAATTTTAATTCACATTAAATATCATGCAGTTTGTACTTAGTTAATTGCAGATTGGCATTTTTTAATTTACAAACATTAAACTTTATTATATAATTATAATCTTATAATTATAAATAGTTTAAAACCTCGAATATGATAAAAAATTATTTGCTTATAGCAAAAAGAGTATTACTAAATAAATTTGTATTTACCATTTTAAATATATCAGGTTTAGCAATTGGTATAGCCGCATCAGCGCTTATATTTCATTATATTACATTTGAAAAAAGCTTCGATTCTTACCATTCAAATAGTGAAAATACATATCGTTTAACTTATGGTAGAACAGCCAATGACGGTAGTGATGTTGAATTTGCTTCAGCATGCCCGGTAATTGCACCTTTATTAAAAGATAATTTTCCTGAAATTGAGAGAATCGCTCGTTTAGCAGTTCGTGAAGCTACTTTTTCATTTGGTGAAAATAAATTTATAGAAAAAAAGATTTATTATGCTGAACAGGAAATTTTTAATATTTTAAAGTTCGATATAATTGATGGAAATATAACAAATGCCTTAACAGAGCCTAACAATATTGTAATTAGTAAAAGTGTTGCAAATAGATATTTTGGAGAAGCAAATCCGATAGGTAAACGACTAAGGCTAAATAAAGTAGAAGATTATCAAATTGTTGCTGTTTACAACGATATTCCGGAAAATTCACATTTAAAACCAGAAATCTTAATTGCATTTCCTAACCTCTCAAATTGGCGTGGTGATGAATACCTTGAATCATGGGGGCATACAGGGGCTTTTACTTATTTAATACTTAAACCAGATGCAAAACCACGTGACTTAGAAAAACAATTTATAAAATTCACTGAGACGCAAATTGGCGAAATGTTATCATACCATGAAATGATTATGTATTTTAACCTACAGCCAATTGAGGATATTCATTTAAAATCACATTTACTTCAGGAACAAGAAGTTAATGGAGATGAAAAAGCAGTTAAATTTTTATACATAATTGGTCTTTTTATTATAGTAATAGCTTGGGTAAACTATATTAATTTAACTACTTCACGTTCCATGGAACGTGCGCGTGAAGTAGGTGTTAGAAAAGTAGTTGGTGCTGCAAAATGGAATTTAATAAAGCAGTTTTATACAGAATCAGCAATTGTTAATTTCATCGGACTTTTTATAGCATTAGTATTAATTGAGCTATTAAAACCAGCATTTTCGGAGCTAACTGGCGTGCCACAAGATTATAAGTTTTGGAGTCAATCTTGGTGTATTCTATTTGTAATTGGAACATACCTAATCGGAACTTTTGTAACAGGAATGTATCCTGTATTTGCCTTATCTTCTTTTAAACCAGTTCAGGTTTTAAAAGGGAAACTAGTTTCAGCAAGCCGAGGTTTAAATCTCAGGAAAGTTTTGGTTGTTTTTCAATTAATGGTTTCTATTATCCTGATTACTGGCACTTTCGCCGTTTTCTTTCAATTGAAATTTATGCAAACCCAAAACTTAGGATTCGATATTGAACAAACTTTAATTGTTAACATGCCCAAAGCTATAGACTCAACGATAATTCAACGAAAAGAAACGTTTAAACAAGAAATCGCGAAACTCACTGGAGTAAAGGGTGTTGCCTTTTCTACCGAAGTTCCTGGACGTAAAATATGGTGGGATAACGGTGGTATATTTAAAGTTGGTCAGGATGCTACATCCGGTAAAAATTACATGATAATGGGTGTTGATGATAAACTGATCGATTTATATAAAATGGACTTTGTTAGGGGCAGAAACTTCTCGAAAGAATTTTCATCTGATAAAGAGGCAGTGATTATTAATGAAACTGCTGTTAAATGGCTAGAATTTGAAAGTCCTGAAGATGCTTTAAATAATCAAATTAATTATTGGGAAAATATTTATACAATTATAGGGGTATTAAAAGATTATCGTCACGAATCACCAAAAGCGCTACCAGAACCACAGATTTTCAGATATTTGCCTAATGAGAGTCGTTTTGGCTGTTTTTCTATAAAGTTTGAACCTACAACAATCAATCAAAATCTTATTGAAATTGAAAAATTGTGGAATAACTTATTCTCAGGCAATCCATTTAACTACTTTTTTCTTGATGTTTATTATAATGAACAATTTAAAGCAGATAAAAAATTTGGAAACGTTTTCGGAATATTTTCATTTTTAGCAATATTCATTACTTGTTTAGGATTATTTGGTTTATCACTATATACCGCTAATCTTAAAACAAAAGAGATAGGAATTCGAAAAGTTTTAGGAGCAAAGGTTATAAATATATTAGTTAATATTTCAAAAGAATACCTATATCTTATAATGGTAGCTCTTGTAATTGCTGTTCCAATTCTTATTTGGGGAATAAATTTGTGGTTAAATAATTTTGAAACCAAAATGACAATTTCGTTTTGGCTATTTATCATTCCAGTAGTTTTGGTCTTTTTGATCACAATGTTATCAGTTGGTGCCCATACGATTAATGCTGCTAAAAAAAATCCAGTAGATTCATTAAAATATGAATAAAACTTAATTAATTTCATTTTGTAAAAGCTGATAATTGATTTATCGGCTTTTTTTTACGATCTTAAGTGAAAATTTACTTCATGAATGTAGACCTTGGAAACCTATTAAAATTTATACATCAATTTGTTGATTTTAAAGAAGAAGAAATAGAACCTATAAAAAAATTTACACAGATTGTTCGATTAAAAAAGAATGAGATATTTATAAACGAAGGCGAGATAGCTAAAAAGATAGCTTTCACCAATTCTGGGTATTTAAGAGTATATTACAATCACGATGGGGAAGAAATTACTCGTGATATTACGCCCTTGCATTCCTTTGCAACAGCACTCCCAATCTTTGTTTCACAAATACCTTCATATGAAATAATTAGTGCAATAACCGATTGTGAGCTATTCGTAATTCAAAAAGAAGATTTAGAATTTCTATATTCTGAATATCCAAAGTGGGAGCGTTTAGGAAGAAGAATAATAGAAGAAATGTTTGTTGAATCGCAACGAAGAATATATTCTTTTATCACAGAGACTGCTGAAACGAGGTATAAAAGAATATTAAAACAATATCCAGATATAATACATGATGTTCCTTTAAAGTATATAGCGGATTTTTTGGGGATTAAATTACAATCTTTAAGCCGATTGCGCAAAAATATTGATTGGTAGGCTTCTATAAGTTTAATTAACATTTGTTAAACAGTTTATTCGCTAATTATTAAGATCTTTGATAAAGCATCAACTAAACAACTCTATTTATGAAACATCCATGCACTACTTACACACCAAGAGATGACTATAATATGGATGTTCCATCGTTTTTGTAAAACTAAAGTATAAAAACAATCATATATTAATTAATTGTATGATAGTATAATATAAAATTACAAACAGATGAAACGACTTTTTGATGAACCACATGAGAACCATTTTGATTTAATTATTATTGGAGGTGGAATTTCCGGTGTATCGGTTGCATATGAAGCAGCAACACTTGGGTTAAAAGTAGCACTTTTTGAAAAAGGAGACTTTGGAGAAGCTACATCTGCAGCCACTTCTAAGCTAATTCATGGTGGATTACGATATCTTAAAAATTTGGAATTTGGATTAGTACGCGAATCACTTTCTGAACGTCGAGTACTAGAAAATATTGCACCCAATTTTGTGTATCCAATGCCTTTTATGATTCCAACGTATAGTAATCTAAAAAATAATAAGATTTCTTTATTTATTGGAATGGTTTTGTATGATTTCCTTTCATTAGATAAAGCGTGGACTTGGGACAAAACTAAAAAGCTTCGATTTCATAAGACAATTAGTGCAAAGCGAACAAAAAGAATTGAACCATGCATTCCTGAAACTAAATTAACAGGATCAAGCATTTATTTTGACTGTCAAAATATAAATCCCGAACGATTAACATTAGGCATATTAAATTCTGCGGTATCAAATGGAGCAAAAGTAGCTAATTACGCTAGAATAGAGTCGTTTATAAACGAGAACAATACGGTTAAGGGAGTAAAAGTTGTTGATTTACTGAGTAATAAAGAACATGAAATAACTGCCGATTTAACAATTAATTGTACCGGAGCCTGGACAGATTTAGTTCTTAAAACTGCATCAGGTGAAAATAAAGTAAATCATAATATTCGCAGATCTGAAGGTATTCACATAATTACTGAAAAATTATGTAGCAAGCATGCTGTGTTAATGATGACAAAAGAAGGTCGTCATGTTATGATGATCCCTTGGAGAAACCATACCTTAATTGGTACAACTGATAAAGAATATAACGGTCATCCAGATGAATACAAAGTTACAAAGCAAAGTATTATTGAATTAATGGATGAAATAAATGCGAATTATGGTATTGAAAAAATTAAGTATGAAGATATTCAATTTGCTTATGGAGGTTTACGACCACTTGTAGATAATCAAACCGAAGCATCGTACGAATCATCACGTAAATATGAGATTTTCGATAATGCAAAAGATGGACTGAATGGATTACTTACAGTAGAAGGTGGTAAATATACTACCAGCAGGAAGCTTGCCGAACATGTTCTTAAGAAAGTTTCTAAAAAGTTAAATAGGAATTTAGGAAGCTCAGTAACAAAGAAAAGATATCTGGTAAGTTCTGATATTAAGAATATGGAGAGCTTTATAAGACAACTGGTATTGCGATATCCACAGTTTTCTGAGGCTACTATCAACTATGTAGGTCGAAATTATGGATTAGAATGTCATACAATTTTCCGTTTAGCAATGTACGACAAGCCTTTAATGGAAGTATTAACCAATGATGGAGAAATTCTTGCTGAAGTAGTTTACGTTATTAAAAAGGAGTTAGCATTTACTTTATCTGATATTTTCTTTAGAAGAACAGGAATAGGTACGTTGGGTTATCCGGGTGATGAATCATTTAATAAAGTGGTGAAAATTGCTAAGGAATATTTGAACTGGGATGATACGAAAACTCAAGACGAGATTAATATTGTAATGAGTAAATTTAAATTACCTGAATAAAAATGAATAATACATATAGAGATATATTCAAATGGGGCGATAAGCGTGAAACAGAGATAGATCAAGGAACTATTAATGTTATAAAAGAAAAGTTTGGATACACCGAATCAGATTTAAGTCAAAAGCACTTAGAAGGAAATAAGGATGTCAAGCTAGATGTTAAATGTAGTTTAGATGTTGGAATTCTTAACAAATTCATTGAGATTGTTGGGGATGATAATTTAGAAACAGATGACTATTCTAGAGCTTTACATGCATATGGTAAATATTATACCGATTTACTAAAATTAAGAATGGGTGCCGTTCCAACACCACCTGACGCTGTCATTTATCCACGCTCAGAAGATGAAATAGTTAAAATCGTTGAACTATGTAATATTAATAAGATTGCAATTACTCCCCTTGGAGGTCAATCGTCGGTAACTCGCGGAGTTGAAACACCTAAAGGTGGAATTAGCCTCGATTTAACAAAACACATTAATAATATTATTGAAGTAAACGAAGTAAATTCAACTGCTACAGTTCAATCAGGAATGTTTGGCCCTGCTTTTGAAGAGTACCTAAATAATTACGGGTCAGGTTTTTCCTGTGGTCATTTCCCTCAATCATTTGAATATTCCACAGTTGGTGGTTGGGTTGCTGCTAAAGGTGCAGGGCAAGCATCTACAGGTTACGGTAAAATCGAGCATATGGTTTTATCGATGAAAGTTGTTACACCAAACGGAGTAATTAGCACTAAAACATATCCTGCGAGTGCACAAGGATGGGATTTACATCAAGCCTTTTTAGGCTCAGAAGGTACTTTAGGTGTAATTTCCGAAGTAACAATGAAAATACGTAAATACCAGCCTAATAATACTAAACATGCCTCATTCATATTTAAAAACTTTGAATCAGCGACTACTGCAATGCGTACCGTAATGCAAAGTGGAATAGGAGTACCTCATTTGTTTAGGATTTCAGATCCTGAAGAATCAGAAATTGCTTTTAAAACCAAAGATTTTGAAGGTACTTTTGCCGATAAATTTTTAAACACTTTGGGTTATAAATCAGGTGAGCGTTGTTTAATGTTTGTAGCTGTAGAAGGAAATAAGTCATATACGCATCAAGTCATATCATCTATAAAAAAGATTGCCAAGCAGAATGGTGGTTTTTCTTTGGGTGCAAGTCCAACTAAAAAATGGTTAGAACAAAGGTATTCAAGTGCTTACCTACGCGATCCATTAATGGATTTAGGTGTTATGACTGACACACTGGAAACAGCAGTTATGTGGGATAATCTTATTCCATTATGGACAGAAGTGAGAAAATACTTAAAATCTCGTGAAAAAACTGTTGTAATGGTTCATATATCTCATGTATATGAGAATGGTGCAAACTTGTATTTCACTTTTTTAAGTCCAATGAAAAAAGGCGATGAGCTGAATGAATATACTGATTATCATAAAGGTATAATTGAAACAATTCAAGCTAATAATGGTTCTTTATCTCATCATCATGGTGTTGGCAGAACATTAGCTCCTTGGATGGAAAATGAGTTAGGTAAAAGTAACTTAAATTTAATGCAAGCTGTTAAGGATCATTTAGATCCAAATGGAATAATGAATCCTGGGAATACCTTGGGGTTAAAACCATAGGTTTATTTAAAGAAAAGTTGTTTATCCTTCGACAGGCTCAGGATGACAACTTTTAACTTTTGTCACACTGAGCTTGTCGAAGTGTGAATGCAATACCATGGAAAAGGAAGAAAAACAATATGTATTCGTAATTGATGCAGGCACACAATCCATTCGTGCTGTAATTATTGATTTACAAGGGAATATTTGGGAAATTGAACGTACAGAAATTGAACCATATTTCTCTGAACAACCGGGATATGCAGAGCAGGATCCTGAGTATTTATGGGATAACTTATGTAAAACAACACAACGCTTAATCAAAAAATCATCTATTCCCATTTCTCAAATAAAAGGTTTGTCAATTACATCACAACGTGGAACAATAGTAAATTTAGATAATGAAGGAAAACCTATACGTCCCGCTATTGTTTGGCTTGATCAACGAAAAGCAAAAGTTGAAAATTGGCCTAAAGGAATTGTTAAAAAAGGTTTGCAGATAATTAATATGCATGAATCATTAGTCCATGCAATAAAAGATGGAGAATCAAATTGGATTCGCCAGAATCAACCTGAAATATGGAAAAAAACATATAAGCATGTATTTCTTTCGGCTTTCTTTAATCATAGGCTAGTTGGTAAATTTATTGATTCAATAGGAAGTACTGTAGGTTATATGCCTTTTAATTATAAAAAGCAAAGATGGTCGAAACCATCAGAAACGAATTACAAACTTTTTCCTATTGAGCGAAATAAGTTAGTTGATTTGGTTAAACCTTCTGAAAAAGTTGGAGAAATTACTGCTGAAGCAGCCAGCCAGACTGGATTACCAGCTGGATTACCCGTAATAGCAACTGCTGCAGATAAAGCTTGTGAAGTATTAGGTTCAGGTTGTAGTTCACCGGAAATAGCATGTTTAAGCTTTGGCACTACTGCTACTGTTGAGACAGTGAATAAAAAATATGTTGAAGTTATTAAGTTTTTCCCTTCTTATCCAAGTGCAATTCCAGATTATTTCAACACTGAAGTGATGATATTCCGTGGGTACTGGATGATAAATTGGTTTAAAAAAGAATTCGGACATAAAGAAGTTGAGCTTGCAAAAGGAAGTGGAAAAGCTCCAGAGGAACTTTTTGATGAAATGATTAAGGATATTCCTCCAGGATCAATGGGTTTAACCTTGCAACCTTATTGGTCTCCAGGAGTAAAAATACCCGGACACGAAGCAAAAGGAGCAGTAATAGGATTTGGTGATGTACATACGCGGGCTCACTTATATCGTTCTATAATTGAGGGGCTTACATATGCCTTAAAAGAAGGAGCAGAGCGTACTCAAAAACGTACGGGAGTAAAAATTGAAAAATTACGTGTATCGGGCGGAGGTTCACAAAGTAAAAATGCTATGCAAATGACCGCTGATATTTTCGACATGCCTGTTGAAAAGCCTCATACATACGAAACTTCAGCATTAGGTGCAGCAATAAATTGTGTTGTAGGTTTAAACCTATATCCTGATTTTCAAACAGCTATAAAAAATATGTGCAGAGTAGATGAAGTTTATTTACCCAAAACAGAAAATAGGGACATTTATAAAAAACTATATAATAAGGTATATAAACGTATGTATAAACAGTTAAAGCCTTTATATCAAGATATCAGGCATATTACTGATTATCCTAAAAAAGAACTATAAAAAAGAGCAAGTTTAAAAACTTGCTCTTTTTATTTATATGAAATAACTAATTAGTTTCTTACACAACGCACTGAAAAAGCATCGTTTTTAGGAAGTGATGGTATTTGCTTAACAGAAGGATGATTGTATCCCAAACTACGTATGTACGCAAGAGAGACTTCACTTTCATTTTCAGTACAACTCCACCAATAACCTTCTTCAGTAATCCTACCGAAAACTCCGTAATAGTATCGAAAACTACCTGGAAGAGCTGCAAAACTGTAATTATCTGTACCATTTCCATCGCTGTACCAACCATTTGTTGATTTCAATTTTGTACCGGCATTTGTTTCATCGGCTATATAATCAGTTAATTCTGTCCACTCAGAATCACTAGGTAGATGCCAGCCGTCAGGACAAGCACCTTGTACGTTGCTTGGATTTGTTTCACTACTTATTGCACTATTCATAGCTGCAGACCACGTATATAATGCGCCATAGGTATCAGCGTTTGCTGAATTATTATCGTGATAACAATATGCAATATCTGTTTCAGTAAGATTTGACCATGTTGTATTGTCTTCAACTAAAGTTATTTCAGAACCATCAGCATAATGAGTCGCTCTTAAATTTTCTGCCATCCAAACCTGATCGGCAATTTTTACTATGTTGTATGTATTACCATCATAATCACTTGTAGTACCAACTTCAATTAATTGAATTGCACGTGTGCTAGTGGCTGTATGAGTAATTGTTATTTCTGTTTGTGAGTCAAGTGTAGTTTCGTTTGCAGGAGAACAACTTATTCCTTTTGATGTAAAATCCGAAAAAGCAATATCTTCAGTTTCACCGTTATTCATTGTTATTGTTACTTCAAGTCCTGAAATATCCAACAACTCATTAAAATAGAAATCTGTTGTTAAGGGCTCTGTTTTTACAGTCATTTTACTTACCATTACTTCTTCAATTGAAATACTCTGATTTACCTTTATTCCTGTAGTAGTATGTGTAATTTGAATATTTGTTGTTGCTATTTCTACAACAGATTCATTAGCAGGAGAACACGTAATACCTTCGTTAATAAAACCAGAGAAGGCAACATCTTTCGTTGTTCCATCATTCATATTTAATGTTATAACTAAACCAGTTAGATCTAAAACATCACCAACAACATAATTCGTTTTTAAAGGAGCAGTCTTTACAATCAAATTGCTTAATTCGGCAGGTTCAGCATCATCTTTTGAACAAGATGAAATAATTGCTACCATTCCGCTTAGTAATAATAAACCTATTGCTAAAATTCTTGTTTTTGTCTTCATTTTTAATCTTTTTTATTGTTAATTAATCTCTTAAACAACGAACAGAAAGCCCTGTTTTTTTGCTTGAATAGCTAAAATCATAATATTCGCTATTAAAACTTAGATAATAATAATTAGCAACAGTTTCCGAAGAAGTTGAAATACTAGATGACCAAAATTCTGCAAAGACCGATAAACGTTCGAATGAACCTGTATAAAAACGATCACCTCCAGGTAGTGCATTAAATCCTGTTGAGTTAGTTGCTCCAGTATTTGGGCTTAACCAATGAGCTGTGCCAGCTTCCTTAAGTTTACCGCCTAAGTTTCCTAAAGGTTGTAATAAAGCTTGCCACTCCGTATACGATGGTACGTGCCAACCAAAAGGGCATAACTTTTCAGTATTTACAGTAAACCAGTTATACATAGCTCCATAATCTTCTTTATAATTATAGCTTTGATTATCATACCAACAATATGCAGGTGATTCTAAACCAGCCCATTCTGTAGCATCTGTAACTAAAGCTATTTCTGTCCCATCATTGAATTTTGTGGTCATTAGGTTATGAGCCATCCATACTTGATCGCCAATTTTTACAATATCATAAGTATTACCATCACAATCACTCATTACACCAACCTCCATATTCTGGGTTGTTTCATAGGAAGATTCTGAATGTGTAATTACCACATTAGTTGTAGTTGTTAATACTGTTTCATTTTCAGGATTACAGGTAATTCCTTCACTAACAAAATCGTTATATATTACATCTCTTGTACTACCATTATTCATATGAAATGATATTGCAATTCCAGAAAGGTCTAATAATTCATTCACATAATAATCAGTTTTTACAGGAGCAGTTTTTATAGAAATGTCTATTATTTCTATAGGTGTAACTGTAATTAATTGATTCACTTTAGTTCCTGAATTGCTATGTGTAATTTCAATATTATTAATATTAATAGTTAGTTCAGAGTCTTGTTCAGGATTACAAACAATTCCTTTTCTGCCAAAGCCTGAAAAATCAACATCTTCAGTAGAACTATCTTCTTTAGTAAGGGTTACAATTAAACCATCCAATTTTAAACTATCCTCTTCATAATAGTCAATTTTTGTTGGTGCAGCCTTAATTTCAATACCTGTTATTATTAATTCTTCTACAGAAATACTTTGACTTACATTTTTACTTGAAGCTGTGTGTGTTATTTTCACACTTGAAGTTGATATTGAAATTATAGATTCATTTGCTGGAGTGCAGGTTATACCTTCAGCTGTGAAATCTGAAATATTCATATCAATAGCAGTACCATCATCCATTTTTAATGTCACAACAAGTCCTGATAAATCTAAAGTTTCACCAACTTTATAATCAGTTTTTAAGGGTGCTGTTTTTACAGTTAAACTACTTAATTCAGCAGGTTCAGCATCATCTTTTGAACAAGATGAAATAATTGCTACTAATCCGCTTAGTAATAATAAACCTATTGCTAAAATTTTTGTTTTTGTCTTCATTTTAAATCTTTTTATTGTTAATTAATCTCTTAAACAACGCACAGAAAAACCGTATTTTTGAACATCTCCATACATAACCCAATTATCATTAAGGCTTGCGAAATTGAATGATAACTTTGTAAACCATGCGTAACTAGTATTATATTCAGTTGATGACCAATAGTATCCAGTGTAACCAGCACCTTGAAAAAGGCCATCACTATTACGGGATCCACTACCAACACCAAAGAAACCAGTTTCGTTTGTAGCTCCAGTATTTGGTGAAGCCCAATGAATTGCTTCTGTAGATTTTAGCTTACCACCAGCAATATCCTCCCCTCCAAGGTATGTAGATAATTCAGTCCATTCGTCGTAAGTAGGTACATGCCAACCTTCAGGACATAGTTTATTGGTTTCTACTGCATAAAAATTATACAATATGCCATAAGCTTCTTGAACAGCTGTACTATTGTTATACCAACTATATGCTTCTGTTGTTAAGTTAGTCCAGGTAGTATTATCCTCTACTAATGAAATTTCCGATCCATTATTGTACTTAGTTGTTTTTAAGTTTTTTGCCATCCAAACCTGATCGCCTATTTTTACTGTATTGTAAGAATTGTCTTCAATATCTTTTACGAATCCTAAGTTTAAATATTGGATAACATTTTTACCTGAAATAGAATGTGTTATTGTATAACCATTTGAAGCTACTGTTATGATAGAACCATTTTCGGGTACACAGGTTAAACTATTATCTTCAAAATCAGAAAAAGCAACATCCTTTGTTTTTCCACTTTCATAGTTTAATGTTACAATCAGTCCTGAAATATCCATTATTTCATCAAGAACATAATCTTTTCTGCCTGATTCTTTAATTTCAATATTATCAAGTACTAAAGGATTAACAGTAATAGCCTGATCAACACTTTTCCCTGACAACTCATGTTCAATTTTAACAGCAGAAGTATTAAGAATTAATTCAGATTCATGTTCAGGAGTACAAATTATTCCTTTACTTTTAAAGCTTGATAACTCAACATCTTCAGTTGTATTATCTTCTTTTGTTAATGTTACAACTAAACCACCTAAGTTTAAATTATCTTCTTCATAATATTCAGTTATTGCAGGTACTGTTTTAATCTCAATCTTAGTTATATCTAGTTCTGTAACAGAAATACTTTGACTTACATTTTTACTTGATTCGGTATGCGTAATTTTGATACTTGTAGTTGAAATTGGAACTACAGACCCGTTAGCTGGTGAACATGTAATTCCTTCGTCTGAAAATTCGGAAAACGTAAAATCCATTGACGTTCCATCTTCCAGTTTTAGAGCTAATACAAGTCCAGTAAGATCTAAAGTTTCACCTACTTTATAATCAGTTTTTAAGGGCGCTGTTTTCACAATTAAACTGCTTACTTCTGCAGGTTCGGCATCATCTTTTGAACAAGATGAAATAAATGTTACTAATCCGCTTAACAATAGTAAACCTATTGCCAAAAGCCGTAATTTTTTATTCATTTCTTTTCGCTATTGGTTAATATTTTTTTGAATTTTTAAAATGTCGTACGAATCTACCTGAATTAAGTGGTAATTAAAATGACGAATCAGTTTTGTGTATAAACTAATATATGAATGGTAGCAATATTGAAATGAACGGTACTGATTAATATATAAGCGGTAAATAAATATAATTTTAGAGGAGAGCTGATTTAACAAAAACCAATTTTATGGTTTAAGTCAATTTGCTAGGGATTGAAGTATGAAATAGTTATTTCTTATCTATAATATCTCTTCCAAATGGAGTAAGGGCTAATCCTGCAAGTTTAAAATGCTGATTACCGAAAGGAATACCTATAATAGTTATATAAAGAATAAGCCCAAAAACTAGATGAGATAATGCAATCCAGATTCCTCCAATAAAAATCCAAATTATATTGAATATAATATATAAACATCCACTTGAACGTTCACTTTGAACAGTTGTTTTACCGAACGGCCATAATGCTAGAACTCCTAACTTAAGTGTCTGTATACCAAAAGGAATACCTATTATTGTTATCATCAATAAAATACTACTAATAAAATATTCAAGTGCAGTAATAATTCCACCAAGTAATAACCAAAGTATGTTTCCAAGTATTCTCATAATCTATATTATTGTTATCTTTCTATAAAACTAATAAACTTTTTAAATTTGTCCTAACCAATTAAATTATTTGGCATAAAAATTGAATCTGAACTAATGATAATTATTAAAAACCTAAAATTATGATAACAAAGAGAATAGTCAGATACGGGATATTTATATTGTTAGCTATAACAATGATGTCATGCGATGAATGGTTAAATGATAGGATAGAAGGGAATAATCATGTTGTTTCTAAAACACGTGATATTTCTGTTTTTAATGAAGTTGTTTCTATGGGAAATTTTGAAGTTGAAATAATAATTACAGATTCTACATCACTTATTGTACAGGCTGAAGAGAATCTTTTTCCGTTTATTTTAACTACAGTTCGTGGACAGAAATTATACATAGAAGTAAAAGAAGATTATCAACTTGACAATAATCAACCCATAAAAATATTACTTACCACACCTAATTTGGAAGGAGCTCAGCTTACCGGTTCTGGAATTATTGAATGCGATAGTTTAACAACAGATTTTATAAGTACCGAGATTACTGGATCAGGTAGAATTGAATTCTCGGAAGTTATAGCAAAAGATGTTATTTGTGATATTACTGGCTCGGGTGAGATTTTTATCATGGGAGAAACACATAGAAGCGAATTTTACATTTCAGGATCTGGCAGTATTCAATGTTTAAGTTTAATTCAAACAGATTGTTATTCAAACATATCTGGATCAGGCAATATATATACGTATGTTAATGACTATCTTGAAGTTGATATTTCAGGTTCTGGTAGTGTTTATTACTCAGGATATCCTGAAATTGATTCACATATATCGGGCTCTGGCCAGGTAATACGATATTCCTATAATCTACATTAGTTGTTTGTACTAATTATTAGGGAGGTTCAAATCGGATCTCCCTTTTTTATACATTAAGTGTTTCTCCTTCAGATTTTGCTATTATTACAGCACCACAACTATCGCTCCATACATTTGTTGCTGTTCTAAACATATCCAGGATTCTATCTACTGGTAGTATTAATGCCATCATTTCTATAGGTAAACCAAGAACTTCTAATATAATGGTAATAATTACTAAACTTGCCATTGGAACAGCAGCAGTACCAATACTTGACATTAAAGCAGTTATCATAATAATAATTTGTTCTTTTAAGCCCATATCCACTCCTTTAGCTTGGGCTATAAACATAACAACAGCTGCTATGTATATAGCTGTTCCATCCATATTTACTGTTGCACCAATAGGAAGAGTGAAATTTGTTATTTTATTGGAAACACCAGAATTATCATGCGTTTCCTCCATATTAAGAGGTAATGCCGCTGCTGAAGATGCTGTTGAAAATGCAGTAATTACTGTAGTTTTAACATTATTAAAATGCTTAAACGGTTTTGCTTTACCAATAAATCGAGTAAGAAGGGGTAATATAATAAGGGCATGTATTAAAATTGCTGCAATAACAGTGAGCATAAATGATCCCAATTTCATCACCATATTTCCAAAATCATCTTGCTCCGCAACAACTTTTACAATCAATCCAAATATGCCAAAAGGTGCAAGTTTAATAATTAACATGGTAATATTCATGAATAATTCAAAGAAGGCATCAAAAAAATCGGTAAGTATAATTTTATTTTTACTACCCATTCTAGTTATGTAAATTCCAACTAAAAGAGCAAAGAATATAACAGATAAGAACTGATTACTAGCCATTGATTGAAAGATATTCTGAGGAACAATCTGAATAAACATATCAGACATACTTTGTCTTTCAAAGTTAATGGTTTCACTAATAGAAATAGAAGATATATCCATCCCCACACCTGGCTTAATTATATTAACCAATATTAGGCCTACAGTAATTGCGAAAATAGTAGTCGTCATATAATATGCTAAAGTCTTTAATCCTAATCTTCCGAAGTTACCATGACCACCAATGTTAGCTATTCCAGAGATAATTGAACTTAAAATTAACGGAATCACGATCATTTTAAGTAAGCGAAGAAATATATCACCCATCCATGAAACATACTTAACTTGATCTTTTAAAAAGATTCCAAATAAAACAGCAATAATAAATGCAATTAATATTTGCCAGTGCAATTTTAACTTCTTCATATTGTAAATAGAATTTAAACTAAAATCATAAATATAATAAAACGAATATAGATATGATCGAATAATAGGAGTTAAGTTTAATTCTGCGGTCAAAATACGAGAAAATTGTCTTCTGTATAAATTTAATATTTAGTACATATATTAGATACGGTTTCAAATATTCAATTCTCACGAGGTTAATTTTCTAAATCAAAAATAGGAGGTTGGGTTAAAAAATCCCTATTCAGTATAATAAATAAATATTATTTTATAAATGAATAAATGTTACAAAAGTGAATATATTATCAATTTACATATGTGATATCGAAAAATAATGCAATCTATTACATTTGTAACCTTTAATTGCAGTTAAATATTATTACATTTGGATACACTTACATAATGTAACCGAATACATGATCTAAATTATTATATTATTCATATAATCTGTCACTTACAAGCTCTTATTAAAGTGGTAATTCAATATTGTAGTAGAATTTAAATCTTATATACATAATACTATACTGTTAATTGTATTTATAATACTCTAATTCAGCATAATATGACCTTATGGTTAAAGAAATAGTTTATTTAATAATAAATAGGGTTAAATCAAGCTAATTATATTAGTATTATTTCACTAATTATTGAATTATATATTATTATACATACTATATAAACCCTATTAATCTGTACTTTTAGTGTATTAGGTGATAGTTATTTAATCTTTTATAATAATATATAATAATAAGCTCGATATTAGTCAATCTTTAATATAAGTAAAGATGGGCTCACATCATACTATTCACATCTGTAAACTTAAATTAAGATTACTTATGTTACAATTGTAAATTATATATTGGTTACATTTGTAATGCTAATAGTTTGCATTATGAAAGACCGAATTATTCAATTTCTAAAAGAAAATAACTTAACATCAACAAAATTTGCCGATACTATTGGCGTACAGCGTTCCAGTATATCTCATATATTATCAGGTAGAAATAAACCAAGCTATGATTTTATAGAGAAGATGTTGCTGTCCTACCCTGATATCAATGCCCAATGGCTTATTACTGGTAAAGGTAATATGTTTATCAACCAGCCTTCATTATTCAAAAATGATGAAAAAATAACAGAAAATAGCTTAACCTTTCCAGAATCGCATATTCAAAATTCTGTTAATCCTAATACAGAAATAAAAGAAACTAAAGAAGAAAAAGAATTTCCACCTAAAATCTCAAATTCTATTACTGATAAAAAAATAATTGAAAAAGTTCTTATTTTTTATCAAAATGGAACATTTAAAGAATTTATTCCTGAGTAAATTTGTGTAAACATATTATATTTGCAAAAAAACGATGTATAAGTCTATTATCCGCCCTTTTCTGTTTCTTTTACAACCCGAAAGTATTCACGCATTAATAGTAATAATCCTTAAAATTGGATTTAAAATCCCAGGGATAGCATTTCTGGTAAAGAAAGTGTATCTTATTAAAGATGAACGTTTAAAAACAAACTTTTTAGGCCTTGAATTTGATAATCCTGTAGGATTTGCTGCTGGATTTGATAAAAATGCTGAAGTTTATAACCAGTTTTCTAATTTTGGATTCTCCTTTATCGAAATTGGTACTGTTACTCCATTAGCGCAACCTGGAAACCCAAAACCTAGGTCGTTCAGAATACCTAAGGACTCGGGATTAATAAACCGAATGGGTTTTAATAATAAAGGAGTTGATTTTGCGGTTGAAAAGCTTAAGAATAAGAAGCATAAGGTAATAATAGGAGGAAATATAGGTAAAAATACAGCTACTTCAAATATCAATGCTCTAAATGATTACGTAGTGTGTTTTAAGAAATTATATGATCATGCTGATTACTTTGTTGTTAATTTAAGTTGTCCGAATATCAAGGATTTAAGAAAACTACAAGATAAAGACTCTACTATTACCATATTAAATAAATTAACCGAAATAAGAGCAGAAAAATCGCTTCGTAAGCCTATTTTACTTAAAATATCTCCAGATTTAACAAACGATCAACTCGATGATGTTATAGAAACCTTTAAAATAACAGGAATTGATGGAATTGTTGCTACAAACACAACAGTTTCAAGAGAAAATCTGGTAACGAATAATAAACGGATTGAAGAAATTGCAAATGGAGGCTTGAGCGGAAAACCTTTAACAATCAGAGCTACTGAAATTATCAAATATTTAACTGATAAATCGAAAGGAACAATACCTATAATTGGTGTTGGTGGAATAATGACCGTTCAGGATGCAATAGATAAACTTGATGCAGGAGCAACCTTAATTCAAGTATATACAGGCTTTATTTATGAAGGTCCTGGTTTTGTTAAGCAAATAAATAAAGCTTTATTACAAAATAAATAATATAATAATTTGGGGGAAAAGAAAAGAGAAGCGTTTTGCTTCTCTTTTTTATTAAATGAATGTCAATAGCCAGAATGTAAGTGCTCCACTTAAATATCCTGCTAATGCTAACCATGATATATGTTTTAAATACCAAAAGAAATCAATTTTTTCTAAACTCATAGCGGCAACACCTGCAGCCGATCCAATAATTAATATACTACCTCCTGTACCTGCACAATAAGCTAAAAATGACCAGAAATTACCATTCTGAACAAAAAATGAAGCATATCCAATTGCTGCAGGATCAGCAATGTCGTACATACCAATTGAAGCTGCTACTAATGGAACATTATCAACAATGGAAGATACTACACCAATAATAATATTTATGATATAAATGTTTCCTATTTTATTTGCTAACCAGTTTGAAAGAATATCTAAATGCCCAGCCGATTGTAACGCCGAAACACCACTTAATATTCCTAAAAAAAACAGGATTGTAGGCACATCAACATCTCTAATTACCCGACTCACACTTAGCTTTCTTAAATCAACTCTTTTATTAAAAACAAATCTGATATCGGTATAAAACCATAGAAAACCTAAGCCTAACAACATTCCCATATATGGAGGTAAATGTGTTAATGTTTTAAAAACAGGTACAGAAAGTAATGCTAAAACTCCTGCAATAAGTATAGTTATTCGGTCTTTAAAAGGAACAAACTCTCTCGTTTCATCCTCGCTAAGCTCCGGATTAGAAATCTTTCCTTTAATAAATAATGAAAGAAGTATTAAAGGTACCAACATCGATACAAAACTGGGAATAAATATTGATTTGATAATGTTTGCTGCTGTAATTTGACCTCCAATCCAAAGCATAATTGTAGTAACGTCGCCAATAGGAGACCAGGCGCCTCCTGCATTGGCAGAGATGACTATTAAGCCTGCAAAAAGCCATCGATTGTGCTTATCAGTTAAAATCTTTCGCATTAATGCCACCATTACTATTGTGGTAGTAAGGTTGTCTAATATTGCTGATAAAAAGAAGGTTAAAAAACTTACAATCCATAGTAATTTAACCTTATTTGTTGTCTTAATTTTTTCTGTAATGATCCTGAATCCCTGATATTTATCAATTACTTCGACTATGGTCATTGCTCCAAGTAGAAATAGTATAATACCAGTTATTTCTGATAAATGATGCGGTAATTGATTTTCACTTATAAAGTGCCTAACTGAATCTGAACTTAAAACAGTCGAAGTATTTTGAGAAAATTGTGCCCAGCTTTTGCTAAATCCTAACGAAAGAATTTCAGTCCCACCAAGCGTGTAAATTGTCCATGTTAAAACTCCTAATAAAAGGGCAGAAGCAGCTTTGTTAATTTTAATAACATGTTCAAGTACTATAAGTATATATCCAAGGATAAATACTATAAACATTAATAAAAACATTGTATAAAATTTAAAAAATAAAAAAATATGTGAAAATTGAAATGCTAAAAAAAGTCTTTAACATTTAAGGTGAAGGATCGTGAATGTTTCTATCAATGTGTATCACTTACTTTTAATATTTAAAAAATAAAAAGAGAAGCTTAATGCTTCTCTTTATTTGTGACCCAACAGGGGCTCGAACCCTGGACCCCATCCTTAAAAGGGATGTGCTCTACCAGCTGAGCTATTGAGTCAATCATTTTGCGACTGCAAATGTAATATCTTATACGTTAAATGCAAATCTTTTTATAAAATAATTTCAATATTTTTTTACTTAAATAAAATTATTTAACTACTCTCTTCAAATCACTGTATTGCAGGTTCTTAAAAAACAAAAAGAGAAGCAAATAATGCTTCTCTTTTGTGACCCAACAGGGGCTCGAACCCTGGACCCCATCCTTAAAAGGGATGTGCTCTACCAGCTGAGCTATTGAGTCAATTGGATTGCAAAAATAAAACCTTTTTCTTTAAATCAAAACAATTCAAAAAAAAATATTGGATTAATTTCAAAAAAAATAAATTCTAAAAATCGGGATACAATTTTGTGAATCTCTAAACCCTATTAAATAATAGTAAAAGGGCGTGAAAAAGAGAAAAAAACTCTGTATAATTGTGCAGAATTAATTTTATAATCATTAAGTAAAATCTTTAAATAATTAGATTGAAATGTTCACTTTCGAGACAAAAATACGAGTACGCTACGGAGAAACGGATAAAATGGGTTATGTATATTATGGAAATTATCCCTTATATTATGAAGTTGGGCGTACTGAACTAATGCGTAATTTCGGGTTTTCTTATAAGAAAATTGAAAATATGGGTATTATTTTGCCTGTAAAAACCTTGGATGTCAAATACCACAAAGCAGCAATGTATGATGATCTTCTGACTTTAAAAACTACTATTAAAGAGATGCCGGGTATAAGGATTACATTCCATTATGAGGTATTAAACGAAAAAGGAGAATTACTAAACGAAGGTACTACAATGTTAATTTTTGTTGATGATAAGACCAGAAGGCCTCGCAAAGCACCTGATGAACTAATTCAGAAATTAAAACCATACTTTAAATAAACTTAAGAGGAGCACAATAATGCTTCTCTTTTCATTTAACAATCAGCTTTCGAATAAATTTTATGAAATACTTGTAATGTTTTAAAAATCGATTCGTCTTGTTATTGAATTGAGCTCATAATTAACATTTGAAAATTTAAAACATAAAAAAAGTAATCATGAAAAAGATAATTTTAATTTTAGTAATAGCTGTATTTCCTTTTATACTTAATGCACAGGATTTTGTTGATGGTTTAATCAGCAAATATCAAGGTGAAAAAGGATTTACAACAATAGTAATTAATAGTGCTTTATTTGATATTGCCGCCGCCATTGATGATGACGAAGATCTTCAGAAAATGAAAGGTATGATAGATAATATCAGAATAATTGCAATGGAAGACTATGTTAATTCTGATATAAATTTTTTCGAAGAAATGAAATCTCAGGTTGACACAAAAGCTTACGTAGAGCTTATGACAATAAAAGAGCATGATACTGATGTGGTATTTTATGTGAAATATGCAGGAAACGACATAGAAGAATTAATGCTTGTTGTTGGAGGTCATGATGATAATGCTGTAATTAGCATAAAAGGCAAAATTGATTTAAAACAATTAGCTTCTTTATCAAACTCAGTGCATATATCAGGATTTGAATACATCGACGAATTAGAGAATCATTAATAAAAAGGGAGTATTTTACTCCCTTTCTCAGAATTAATTTGTAATTTTCATGGTCTTGAATTGGGAATAAATGACTGCTGAAGCTTTTAAAGAAAACATATTACCATTAAACAGGAAATTGCTTGGATTTGCAAATCGATTTATGCAAGATTTGGATGATTCTAAAGACGTAGTCCAGGAAATATATGTTAAACTGTGGAATATGCGTAAAGAGCTTGATAAATATAATAGTGTAGAAGCTTTAGCGATGCGAATGACACGAAACCTTTGTCTGGATAAAATAAAACTAAAGAAAACAGTGCCGTTAATTGGAATTGAAAGAAATGAAACTGAAGAAGAATCGTTAAATAAAGAAAAACAAACAGAAACAAAACTTGCTTACGAAAGAGCAAAAGATGCAATAAATAAGCTTGATGAACCTCAAAAGACAATTATGCAATTGCGTGATATAGAGGGGTATGATTATGAGGAGATAGCACAAATACTAAATATGAATATTAACACTATTCGTGTTAGTTTATCAAGAGCGAGAAAAAAGATAAGAGAACAATTATTAAATAAATACTATAACCATGGATCTGAAAAGAATAAAAGTTCTGTTAGAGAAATATTATAGCGGTGATTCTACACTCGACGAAGAAAATATTCTACGAGAGTATTTTAATAGCGATGCTGTAGATAGTGAGCTAATTGCAGACAAAGATATTTTCTTGTATCAAACACAGGAGAAAGATAAAAGTAAGGATATGCCCGATATTTCAGATCAAATTTGGGATACAGTAAAAGATGCTGACAGTAAAAAAGTACATATTTTTAAACCTAAAAGCTATTTATTTTTAAGAATAGCAGCAAGTGTAGTAGTATTATTGGGTTCTTATTTTCTTTTAAAGAATGATATTTTTAACAAGGAGCAAGAAATTCAGTTTACAGATACATATGAGAATCCTGAAATTGCTTACCAGCAAGCTAAAGAAACACTAATGTATGTTTCTGCAATGCTAAATAATGGTACAGATCATTTAGATCCAATTCATAAAGTAAACGAAGGAACCGAGCAATTACATAAATTGTCAAGCTTTAACGATGGACTACAAGAATTAAGTCCTGTAAGTAAATTTGAAGTAGCAGATAAATATATTAAACAATAAAACCATGAAAAAAATTATTTTATTATTAACCGTAGTGCTCTTTAGTCTACAAGGGTTTTCACAGAATACCCCGGTGGATGAGCTATTTGACAAATACAGTGGACAAGAAGGTTTTACTTCAGTATATATTACAAGCTATATGTTTAGCATGTTTACTGATGTAGAAACAAATGATCCTGAATTTGATGAATTAATGAAAAATTTAAAAGGAATAAAGATTCTTGCAACAGATGAATCATTCGCTGGGAATGTTAACTTTTATAAGGAAATAATTGATAAACTTCCTATGGATCAGTATAAAGAACTTATGGTGATCAAGGAAAAAGATCAAGATGTAAAATTTCTTATTAATGAAAAAGATGGTAAAATTATTGAACTTCTGCTTATTGCTGGAGGAAAAGATGAAAATGCCTTGATAAGTATTAAAGGTAATATTGATTTGAAAAACATCTCAAAATTATCGAAATCAATGAATATAAATGGACTTGAGCATCTTGAAGAAATTGATAAATAATTATGCCATGAAAAAAACCACTTTAATTTTAATAGCCCTAATTCTAGGACTTCAATTCTCGTGTATTACTGATCAGAATAAATATAAAGAAACAGATATTTTTGGGGAATATGAGGCAGAAAATGGCTTTGCTATTTTGCATATTCCTCCAATATTATTTAAAATAGTTATCTCAGCTTCAGATGATGAAGAGTACAACTCAAAAGAACTTCTTGATAAGGTTGATGTAATTAAATTTATGATGTTTGAAGAGAAAGAAAACACTATTAAGTTAGAAGATTTAAAGCAATCACTTAAAACTAAAATAGTAGACTTTAATTATAATCTTCTTACCAGGATAGCACAAGAAGATACTGATGTATCAATATATATTATAGAAAGTGAGAATAGCATTCGAGAAGTCTTGGTAACTTTAATCTCAGAAGAACAGTATATTGGCATTAATATACTTGGAGATTTAACAAAAGATGAAGTAATGAAAGTTTACAAATCCATTGATATGGATAATATTAACTTAGATTTAGATTAAAAATCTAATATTCAACAATATTCAATGAGTGGCATTTCTCCACTCATTTTTTTTGGCACAGTACTTGCAATACTGCACATCGATGAAACTAAAACGAGAAAATTGCGTTTAATATTTTTAGTTCAAATATTTTAAGAAAAAATGAAAATTAATGAAACCATTTTGTGAAATTTTACATCTTATTAAAAACTGGATTAAAAACTAAAATTAGAATAAATCGATTACTAACCAAAAATCTAAAAAATTATGCAAAATCTAAAAAAATTAATTTCAATGATGCTATTGCTTGCAATGGTATTTGTTGTTGCTTGTAACAAAGATGATGAAGAATTATCACCTACTGACGCTAAAGCTGGTTTAGAGGAACTTAACTCAGACATGTCTTTTTATTTAGACGAACTGCAAGATTCTGAAGGAATTCTAGCAATGAAAGAACTAATGGATATGCCAGATCCATTTGAAGGAGATTCAAAATCAACTATGCAAAGCTCTGTTCTTATTAACATGCAGAAGATAATTGATCCTACTAATTATGATAGATCAAAAATAGCTTTAGAAGGAGGAGGACTATTTCCTTTTGATGAATACAAAGGTTACAAATATGTATATAAAACTGAACCTTATGAGTATTTTGATGCTGAACCAATAAGTCAAGATTATATTATTATTGAATTTCCTACAGAAGGAAGTACAACTAATGATGCAACTATAACAATTTACAGTTATAGTGAGGTTATTAAAGATAACGATTATTACCCAACAGAACTTACTGCAGATCTTACTGTTAACGACATTGAATATGTTAATATTGATTTTGCTGCATCATGGAAAACTGATGGAGAACCTGAAGAATTGAACGTTACTGTTTATTTAAATCCATTTACTTTTGGAGGTTCATTTAGTAACCTTGGAACTTCAGCAAGTGCAAATTTCGAGATTGTTTATGAAGAAACATTAATCTTTGCTGTTGGTGCAGGTGCTACATTTGAATCAACAAACTGGGATAATCCTCCATTAAATATTAATGGTTACATTCAACTGTTAAATGTGAAAATACAAGCAAATGCAAACTTTAAAAATATAGTTGCAATTATTGAAAGTGTTGATAATGGTACATCTACTGCAACAGATTTTGAAGAGTTATTTGCTCAGATAAATGCTGAATTTGATGCTTATGTTTCTGTAGATGGAACAAAAGCTGCTGATATAGTATTAGTATGGGACGATACAATGACGGACTTTGATCCAGAAAAAATGATAATGTTTGAATTCTCTGACGGATCATTAGAGCCAGCGATGCCTTATTTCGAAGACTTTGGTGAAGATCTTGAAGCATTCTTTTCATTTTTTGATGAAATTTTTGATGATGGTGAAGAATATTAAAAAATAAAAATATTACATAAAAAAGGGCCTTATGGCCCTTTTTTTATACTTTAACTAACTCCAATACAGTTATCTCGGGAGGCATTCCTACACGACCAGGAAAACCAATATAACCTAAACCGCGATTTACATATAAATATTGATTTTCCTCTTTATATAAGCCACCCCAACGAGGATACTTGTATTTTACCGGGCTCCATTTTACATTTCCTATCTCAATCCCAAATTGCATTCCATGTGTATGTCCTGATAATGTTAAATCGATATTGGTGTTTTCAATAACTTCAGCATCCCAATGTGATGGATCATGAGACATGAGAATATTAAATGGCCGTTCTGCAGATCCATTTATTGCTATTTTTAAATTTCCATATTGCGGAAAAGGAGGTAAGCCCCAATTTTCAACTCCAATTACACCTATTTGAGAATCTTGAATTTCTATTTTCTCATTTTCATTTAATAGCAATCTAAAACCGAGTTCCTTATGTGCTTGCTTCAAATCAGCAAGATTTTGCTCTTTTTCTCCCTTATTTGGCCATTCAAAGTAATCTCCATAGTCATGATTACCTAAAATAGAAAACTTGCCATATTTAGCCTTTAGATCGCTTAATATTGGAATCCAGCCATTTAGTTCTTCTGCAAAATTGTTTACCAGGTCACCAGTAAACAAAATGAGATCAGGTTTTTGCTCATTTACAAGCTCAATTGCTTTCTTTACTTGATTTTCATGTCCTAAAAAGCTTCCAATATGGATATCGGATATTTGCACTATTCTAAATCCGTTAAAATCCTCTGGCAGGTTAGGAAAGCTAAGCTTCTCATTTGAAATTCTAAAATTAAAACGACCTTTTGTCAATCCATATAGTATTGAAGTAAAAGGAATTGCAGCAATAATTAATCCTAATTGTGTTAAAAATTTTGTTCTTGAGATGCCTGTGCTTTCTGTAACTGCTTTACTTACTGTAGATTCTGTAATTTTACTAATTAACCATTTAACCAAATGAATAATATCGTCCGTTAAATGAAATGCAATAAATAGGAGCTTTGGAACATAAAACAAAATAAAAAACCCAGCTAATAAAAAGAAGTTCCTGAATATGCGCGGATCTCTATCGAATGGTTGTAATGTTCTGAAATATAATAAGCTTAAAACAATTAGAATTGGAATAATCCAGTAAATAATATAAATGCTACTTTTTAATATTAATGATTCAAACCCATAAGTTAGCAGTTTTATTCCTTTAAAAGAGTATATATCTACTAAAAGGATAAAGGCAACTATAAATATTAGTAACATAATAAATCGTTCTTTCATTTTCTTATATTATACACAATAAGTTGGTTACAGCACAAATAAAAAATCCTTCTTAAAAAGACAGCGCTATCAACTGTAAGTCTTTAACTGATAGAAACAGAATCAGAAAAGAATTGTTTAAATTTACTGCAACATTTTACAACTAGTGTTATCTCAAAATTAAGTATAATTATATGCTTAATAATAAGAGCAATACATTGTCTATTTAAATATTATATTTATACAATGCTAAATAAAGATCAGATATTAAAGGAATTAATTTTTAAAACTTCTCGCAGCAGCGGAAGTGGAGGACAAAACGTTAATAAAGTTTCAACCAAAGTGGAATTGCGTTTCGACCTATACAGTTCTGTATTATTGTCTGAAAATCAAAAAGAAAGAATAGGTTTTAAACTTAAAAACAGAATCTCTTCTGAAGGAATATTAATAATATCATCGGACTCGGAAAGAACTCAATTAAGAAATAAAAAGAATGTAATAGAGCTATTCTTTGAATTACTTGAAAAAGCGCTACAAAAGCCCAAAAAGCGTGTTAAAACAAAACCTACAAGGGCTTCTAAGGAAAAAAGACTTAAAGATAAAAAGATAAAATCAGACAAGAAAAAGTTGCGAAACCCAGATGAATAAACTATTTCTTGAGTTTATCAATGTCATTTTTCATATCAAGAATCATATTATGCAACTTTTGGGTAGATATCTCAACAGGTTCTGGCAATTCAAAGCTAATAAATCCAAGTGCTTTCCATACTTCATGAACATCTTCTGCTTTTATTGAATAAGCCTCATATTCAGGATTATCCGACTTTAATAAAATCTCACCCGAGTCATTAATTTTATTATATAAACGCTTATAAACAATCCCATCATCTTTCGAAATCAAAATGTAAGGTTTGCCATCGTATATTTCGTCCCAATTTGCTAGATATTCACAAATAATATAAGAACCTGATTTTATGGGTTCCATGCTATCACCTTTTATCTGAAAAACTCTATATGTTCTTTCCTTACTAAGTTCTATAAGAGGTAATGAGAAATGGGGTAGTTCTTCAACATAATCGGGATCGGCATAACCTTTAGTATAACCCGCAGAGGCTTGAATTGGAACAGTAGTAATAAGTTCTTTATCAGATTGATTAACAACAGTGCTAATAACTCTTAAGTTATCGCCTTTTACAAATTCTTGTACAGAATTTCGTTCCGTTTCTTCCCAAAGCCTTGTTTTTATTAGATCATCGATGGATATCTTAAAAAAATAAGCCAAATCTTTTAATACAGATAATTTAGGAACAGCTCTATTTTCTTCATAAGAACCAATCATTGCACGATTAACACCAATATTATGAGCTAATTCTCCTTGAGTTAAGCCTTTTTCTTTTCTTAAATACTTAATATTCTGCGCTATATGCTCCATGATATATTTTTTAAATTGCCATTAGCATTTGGCTATTTGCCATTAATTTTACTAATTAAACTATTTATCATTTTTTGCTCATTGTTAAGAGATTCCAATATAGGATTTAGGAATTCTTTCGTGACAAACTCTAATTCAGTCAGTATTATTAATTGTGTTTCTAATTCAAATGCAGAACCAATAGCTATTTCTAAAAATCTTTTGAATTCAATTTCACTATTTCTTGAGCAACCTTCAGCTATATTAGAAGGGATAAATACTACAGCTCTACATATTTGACTTTTTAAACCAAATTTCTCTTCGTTTGGTAATAATTCTGATAGTTTATAGACCTGTTTTACAAGATCAATACCATCTTTCCAAATATTTAATTTTCTAAAATTTCTCATACTTATTTTCTTTTGCAAAAAGCTAAAGGCAAATAGCAAAGAGCTTAAAATTACACAAAAATAATTATAAATACTAACTAAATTAGCATAATTGCATATTAAATTAGTAATAATGCCAAATTAATTAGTATATTTGCTAATATTATTTGCATTATGAAGGCTGAAACTGTCAATAAACTAAAAATATCTGCAAATGCCGCCAAATATGATGTGTCTTGCGCATCAAGTGGCAGCAATCGCCCTAATAGCGGGAAAGGTATAGGAAATGCTTCTCCCTGGGGCATTTGCCATAGTTTTACACAGGATGGACGTTGTGTTTCTCTTATGAAATTAATGCTTACAAATCATTGTATTTATGATTGTGCATATTGCGCTAATAGAAAAAGTAACGATATTGAACGAACAACATTTACGGTTAAAGAGGTGGTTGATCTTACTATTGAATTTTACAGAAGAAATTACATAGAAGGTCTTTTTTTGAGTTCTGGCGTAATAAAAAACCCTGATTACACTATGGAACGTATGGTTCGTGTAGCAAAAGAGCTCAGAACCAAACAAAACTACAATGGTTATATCCATTTAAAAGCAATTCCCGGAGCGAGCGATAAATTACAGCAAGAAGCTGGTTTATATGCCGATAGACTAAGTGTAAATATTGAAATTGCAAGTGATAATAATCTTAAAATGATAGCTCCTGATAAGAATTTTAAAAGTATTCTGAGTCCTATGAATACAATTAAAAGCAAAATCATTGAAAATAAAGAGGAAAGAAGGAAATTCAAGCATGCTCCAAGGTTTACACCTGCAGGACAAAGTACACAGTTAATCGTTGGAGCTACTCCAGATAGCGATAAACAGATTTTAAATTTATCAGGAAACTTATACAACTCTAAGAATCTTAAAAGAGTTTATTATTCAGGCTTTATTCCTGTAAATAGCTATGACAAAAGACTTCCAGCTCTTACAGAACCACCATTAAAACGAGAAAACAGGCTTTATCAGGCAGATTGGCTTTTTAGATTTTATAATTACACTATTGATGAAATAGTAAATGATGATCATCCTGATCTTGATTTAGAAATTGATCCTAAATTAAGCTATGCGCTGCGTAATCCTTGGATGTTTCCAGTTGATATTAATAAAGCTTGTTACGAAACAATTCTCAGGGTGCCTGGAATAGGTGTTTTATCAGCTAAAAAAATTATTTTAGCAAGGCGCTATAGCAAGCTAAATACCTCTAATTTAAAAAAGATTGGAGTAGTATTAAAAAGAGCAAAATACTTTATAACATGCAATGAATTAAAGGCTTATTCGATTAATGAATTATTACCCGAAAATGTTAAGAAGATTATTTTAAGTGAAAATAGTACTGTTAAAAGATCAAATAAAAATACGCACCAACAATTGAGCTTATTTACTGTAAATTAAACCTTTATATTATGAATATCTTTATATATGATAACACGTTCGAGGGCTTATTAACTGCAATACACGATGCTTTAGATATGGATATTAAGCCAGATAAAATAGTAAGTGCAAAATCTTTTCAAGACGATATGTTTGCAACAAAGCATTCTATATCAACTGATTCAGATAAATTTGAAGCTATTTGGAATAATGTAAAGGAAAAATCAAATGAGCAAAATTGTCAAAGAATCTTTAAAGCGCACTTATCAGAAATAACTAATGTTGAGATTGTTATATACGATTACATTAAGTTAATTCTAGAAACACCTTATCATGTTGAAGTAAATTTCAGTGAAGATTGTGTAATCAAACTCAATAATTTACAAAAGAAGGTAGGGCGCGAAGCCCAAAGAGTACTAATGTTTGTGCGATTTCAAAAGACAGTTGATAATATCTATTATGCGTCGTTTGATCCTAAATATAACGTAATTCCACTAACTGTGAACCATTTCAGAAACAGGTTTGCCGATCAGAAATGGGTAATTTTTGATACACGTCGCAAATTCGGTTATTACTATGATCTTGAAGATGTTCGAGAAATTACTATTGGAAATCAGAAGGTTGATCTCGTTAGTGGAAAAGTAAATAAAGATGTTATGCATGTGAGCGAGAAGCTATTTCAGAAGCTCTGGAAAAGCTATTATGATACTATAAACATTAAGGAGCGTAAAAATATGAAAGTTCATATGCAATTTTTACCTAAAAGATTCTGGAAATTCCTTCCTGAAAAGGATTTTAAAATGAAATATGAATTAAATTAATTGAACAAAAACTGCTTTAAAACTAAACTCCTTTGTAATTTTACAGTCAAATAGGCTCATGTTTCGTTTATTAATAAAGCTGTAAAATGAATTTTTCTATTATTATCCATCAAATACTAATTCTTGGTTTTTTAGCATTAATAGGTGTTATAGCTACTAAATTAAAAGTTATTACCGAAGAAATTAAAAATAGTATTGCTACAATTGTTTTTAATATTACACTTCCGGCACTAATTCTTTCTTCTGTGTCAAACGTAGAGCTAAACCGAGAAATATTATTTAACAGTCTGCTTGTTTTTATTGCATCTCACGTTGGAATACTTCTATTATATTTTACAGGTAAACTTTCACGAAAATTGATGCGTATTGAAGGTAAAAAAGGAAATATTCATGTAATTCATACTATGTTAGGAAATGTAGCTTTCCTTGGTTATCCTTTATTTTCAGCATTATTCCCTGGTGGAGAAGGTTTATTATACGCAGTAATATTTCATTTAACACAAGATATTTACATATGGACTGTTGGAGTATTTGAATTTAACAACACTGGAAATCTAAAATTTAGAGAAAGTCTAAAACATCTGATAAATCCAAATATAATTGCATTTGCCATTGGTATTCTAATGCTTGTTTTAGGGGTCAGGTTTCCTGAATACATTTACAATCCAATATCTGGTCTTGGAAAAACAACAATTTATCTTGCAATGCTATATGTAGGTGCTGTATTGGCAACAAACCCAATGATTGCAGCATTCAAAAAGCCAGAAATTTATATGTTGATTTTTAATAAAATGTTACTAGTTCCTTTTATCTTACTATTATTGATAAATGCGGCTTCGCTTATTTTTAATATTCATATTGGAAATACAGCAAAAACTGTGGTTGTTATGCAAACAGCAATGCCTTGTATGACTATGGTTGTTGTATTAGCTATGAAGTTTAAGAGTGATGATGTTCATGCTACTGAGAATTTGTTTCTTTCAACCATATTATCTTTAGCTACACTGCCTCTTTTATATTTTTTAATAAATATATTTTAAACTAAAATTAATTGTAATTAATCATAGGGTAAAATCTGATTTTATCATCATTTAGTTGAAAAGCGATTTAGTTTTTTGATTTTAGGGTGAGGTTAGTTCTTAATCAGAGTGATTTAACAGGTACTTATGGTCAGTGAGAAATGACTGACCATAAGTTTTTTAAAAGGGAGTTTTGTAAAAACGAGATTAATATTTTATATTAGAGAAACGATAAAAAATTCATGAATTCTACTGACAAGAAGGTTTTAGCGAATATTAACAAAGGTGATATTCATCAATTTGAAGTTCTTTTTAAGAATTATTATGAAAAGCTATGTCAGTTTGCAATGGTTTATCTAAAGAATTTAGAACAAGCAGAAGGAGTAATTCAGGATACTTTTTATAATATCTGGAAAAATAAAAAAACATTAAATATTAAAACATCCTTAAAAGCATATTTATACACTGCTGTTAAGAATAATTGTTTGCAAGAAATACGAAAGCACAATTTGGATATTAAGTATGAAAACTATTATAAATCACATTATGTAAATGATAGCGTTAGTCCGGTTGATGAATTAAACGCAAAAGAACTCTCAAAGGTGATAAATAAGACTTTAAATGCATTACCTGACCGTTGTCGGGTGATTTTTAAAATGAGTAGGTACGAAGGTCTTAAATACCACGAAATTGCTGAAAAACTGTCAATATCAATAAAAACAGTAGAAGCAAATATGGGCAAAGCACTTAGGCAATTCAGATCTAATCTGAAAGAATATGCAGAAGCTGTGTAGTTTAATATAAATGGGGAAACTATGGAAGCAAATTTAAATAACGAATATTGGGATCTTATCGCAAAATATCTTTCAAACGAATGCGATAAAGATGAAACAGACCATTTATTTAGATGGATAGCTAAAAGTGAAGAAAATAAATTATTATTTGAAAAGGTAAAAAGGGATCTTAATCTTATAAATACAAATAAATCGATGAATAAAATTAATGTAGATTCGGCTTGGGAGAAGTTGAAAGACAGGATAGAGGAGGAGGAGCAGACTCTGCCAATAATAGATAAACCTAAAGTTAAGCGATTACAGTTACCGTTCCTATTAAAGTATGCTGCAGCTATTATTCTTATTGTTAGTGTTGGATATTTTACAACAAAGTATTTCCTTAATTTGCAAGATGCGAATTATAACATAACTGAAATAACTGCTAAAAATGAAATTAAGGAACAAATAACACTTCCTGATGGTTCCGTTGTTACACTGAATGCCGATAGTAAATTGGAATATCCAAAAGAATTTACTGATAATGAAAGAAAGGTTATACTTACTGGAGAAGGTTACTTTAATGTTACTAAAAACACTGAAAAACCATTTATTATTGAAGCAGAAAATGCTGAAGTAAGAGTTTTGGGAACATCTTTTAACGTAAACACAAGATTGTCGGAAAATAACGTAGAGGTTTTTGTTGAAACAGGCTTAGTTGAATTAAAACGTAAAAATAATGGTGACGAAAAACTTCTTATTAAACCAGGAGATGTTGGGATTTTAACAAAAGATAAATTAGAAAAGCAGGTTAATACAAACAATAATATAATTGCATGGAAAACGCATGAAATTATTTTCCGCGAAGATAAAATGTCTGATGTTATTCAAATTTTAAATACTATTTATAATACAAATATAGTCTGTGAAAATCAGGAAGTATTGAATTTAAAATACACATCAACCTTTATTAATCAAGATATTAGCTCTGTTTTGAATGTAATATGTATAACAAATAATTTAAAAGTAGAATATAAAGACAATAAAATATATTTGATAAAAGTGGATAGTTAATATAAAAATAATCAGTATTTTAACGATTATATTATTTGCTCTATGATTAACTATTTAGAAAATAAACATAAACCCATGATTATTACAATAATAATAATGGGTTTTTCTCTTTTTGCCAACCTAATACATGCACAAAATAGTTCTCCGCTTGACAGCATTATTACTTTTAAAGCTAAAAATGTTAATTTATATGAAATATTAAATGATATTGGGAGCATTACTGGTTATGAGTTTTCTTACAACTCAGATTTGGTAAAAACGAATAATAAAATAAAGGGGAGTTTTGAAAATATTTCAGTACGAAATCTTCTGAAAGAAATATTGAACGACACAAGTCTTGAATGTAAGATTGTTGACAAACAGATAGTTATTTGCAAGAAAAATTCTTTTAATCAAATAGTATCATTTAAAAGTTTTCAAGAAACAATTAACGCACTGACTATTAAGGGAACAATAGTAGATATTAATACAAAAAAGGAACTTCCATACGCTAATGTTTCTGTTTTAAATAAAAGTATTGGTACTGTGTCTAACGAACAAGGTAAGTTTGTGTTAAAATTACCTTTTAATGAATTAGTCGATACAATAGTTATATCCTACATTGGATATAAAAATGCATTTATACCTATTAAGCAACTTTCTTTAAGTAATAATAAAATCTATTTGAAAGAAGATCCATTTCAAATAAAAGAAATTATAATAAGAGGTAATAATGCAGAAGTTATATTACAACAAGCTATAGATAAAATAAGGGATAATTATTATACAGATCCATACTATATTACTTCATTTTACAGAGAAATAGTAACAGAACGCAACGAGCTTTCTTCAATTAATGAGGCAGTTATGGATGTTTATAAAAGTCCGTACTCTGGTTTATTTTCTGATCAGATAAAACTATTGAAAAGCAGAAAAAATGAATATTACACAAGTGCAGATACTGTATCTCTTAAATTACAAGGAGGTATGTTGGCAAGTTTGTCTTTGGATTTAATTAAAAATCCTTTGTACTTTCTATCCAGTAATTTACTTAGATACTACAGTTTTAATCTTAAAGAAATTGTAAATTATAATGAGGGCTCAGCTTATAATATAAGCTTTAAACCAAAAATATATGTTCAAAATAATGCTTTTGAAGGTAAAATTTATATAAACACAAGTGATCTTGCGATTTTAGCTATTGAATTTAAGTTGACATCAGAAGGTTTACTGAGAGAAGGTCGAAATCTAATTGTTCAAAGAAGTTTTAAAACTAAAGTTAAAACTACATCGGCTAGTTATGTCATTAATTATAGACAAATTAATAATAAATATTTTATTAATATGACAAGAGGCGAACTACAATTTAAAATTAAATATAAAAGGAAATTATTTTCTACTGATTTTAAAACAGTATTTGAATTTGCGGTAAATAATATCGATACTACTGATGTGTCAAGGTTTAGTAGGGTAGAAACAATTTCTCCTAATAAAGTTTTTATTGACGAGGACTTTAAGTATGATCAAGATTTCTGGGGTGACTACAATTATATAAGCCCAAACGAATCACTCGAAGAGGCTTTAATGCGAATTGAACAAAAAGTGAATGCGTTAAAAAAAGAAGAATAGGGTACTAACTATTCATTCTTTGTGTAAGCTCTAACCCAGTCAACTTCCATATTACAAGGAACAGAAGCATTGCCTTCCTGACTAATACCTGAACTTAAAATAATATACATTGGCTCTTGTGGAACACCATTAGTTTGCTCAAATAAAACAACATCGTTTATTTTCCATACAAGCTTATCTTGAGTCCACTCCAATGAATAAATAAAGTAGTCTTTAGAGAAATTCAATCCTCCAAGTGCTTTTTTATTGCTTTTAATATCCCCATCACCATTCCAATAATTAGCAACTTCAAGTTTTGAAGCAGACTTCTTTCCGTACTTAAAAATGTCTATTTCAGGCGTTATTTTCTCTCCTAACATCCAAAATGCATGATGAGCGGGAAAGGAGTGATTCACCTTAATTTTAGCCTTAAATAAGCCGTATTGCTGTCTAAAAGACTGACCTGTATTAATTAAGCCCGAAGTGTAATCAAAATCCTTAGAATAAAATCCCATTGCAGGATCCCACACTTTTCCGGATACATTTTCTTGTCTTGTTGAAATTTTAAGATTGCTATTACCTAACTCCAGGTTATTATCAGTAAAAAATTGTTTTTCATTTACTTGTACGTAATTGTCTTTTAATAAATTTTTCCCCCAGTAATAACCAGTCATCCATTTATCAGCATCTAACTTAGCACCTTCGAAATCATCCTCAAATGTAAGATTCCACACTTTAAGCTTATCAAAATCATTTTTCTTTTCTAATTTCTGATACCATTTTATTTTTTCAGATTTCTGAAGTTCTTTAAATTCTTCTGATTGCTTAAATTCTTCCGATAATTTAAATTTATCTTTTGTTAATAGATATTTCTTTTCTTCGGCAAACTCCTCTGAGTTAATATAAGTTTCAAGCTCCACGTAATCTGCAATCTCCTGTGATTCATTTAATTCAGTATAAATCTTAAGCTTCTCAGAGTCTTTAAACTTAAAGTATTGCTTAATTTCTGCCGATTTTTTTAGTGTTTTATATTCTTGTAGCTTTTTATGCTCTTCTGTATTCTCAAATTTCATATTCTTAACTTCAAGAACATGATTTTTGAATTCTTCAGAGTTAATTTCTTGTTCTAAGCTTAAATATGATTCTATTTCCTCAGAACCATCCAATTGCAAGTAGCTTTTATATTTCTCAGAATCTTTAAATTTGAAATAATTATTAACTTTTGCTGATTTTGAGAGGCTTTTAAATTGGTTAAGCTTAGTAAATTCTTCAGGGTTCTCTTTTTTATTTAAAGTATCAAAATTTACTGATTCAATATATGTTTTCAATTCATTGTATTCTTCTAATTCTTTAGAACCGTCAAAACTATTAAAATCAGTAAGTTGTTTTGAGTCTTTTAATGCAAAAAAACCTTTGTATTTCTTTTTTAATTCTTTGTATTTAGCTTGTTTGTCTTTAATTTCTTGTGTTTTTTCAGCTTTTTGCTGAGTTAATGATTTTTTAAAATCTTCAAATTCAGGAGAGGTATAAAACTGATCCAGTTCCTGATAATTGGCAAGCTTATCAGAATCTTTTAATGATTCGTAATCTTTTAATTCTTGTGAATCTTTTACCTGGTAATAGGTTTTAATTCGCTTCGATTTCTTTTGCTCTTTGTATTTTTTCTCTTTTTCTGCTGGTTCAGAGCCTGGATATTTTTTACCGTTTATTTCTTTCTTAATATCCTCAAACTCTTTTGAAGTAACAAAGGCTTCAAGCTCCTTATAACGTGCTAGTTCTTCTGACTCTGAGTATGTTGTAAAGTCTTCAAACTCTTGTTTTAGTTTACTTTCTTTTTCTTCTAAAACCGAAGTTTTTGGGATCATTCCCAATTTTGCCTTTAAGGAAAAATTTGCGCTCATAGTTTTATATGTTTTCTTGCCAATGGTTAAAGATATAAAAAAATCGCAAGATGTATTTATAATTTATTTGAATTGTTTCTGTATTTGAACCTATTTTAAAACAAAAAAAGACCGACATTTATTGTCGGTCTTTCCTAAAATATTGATTTTTAATTATTTTATATGCTTTAATGCTTCTTTTGTTGATTCTATCATAGGATTAATAGAAATGTTTTCTCCAACAGCTTCTTGCATCCAAATCTGAGGTGTTACTTGTCCAATACTCCATATTCTGTCTACTTCATCAGAGAAGTTTTTTCCTTGTAGATATTGCTCAATTTGAAAATCGATTAAATGTCCAAACGAGTAGTTTGCAAGATATAACGGAGATGCAATCATATGCGAATAAATTGCAAGTATAGGCTGATCATTAATTCCATAAACAGGAGCGAAGTATTTATTCCAAACTTCGTTAGCAATATTTATAGTAGCTTCTTTCAACTGAGCAGCATTTGCATCCGGATTAGCGTAAAGCCACTTCCAAACTTTCATATCAACCATTGAAACTCCCATGATTTCAAATACTGACCAGTATAAGTCAAGCATTTCAAGATATTCTTTATCAGGATTTTCGTTTGTAAAACCTAATAATTGAAGATCTCTTTTTTGGAAAATAAATGCTAATGCTTCTGTAAAAGCTGTGTTAGGAACTCCGTTAATCATATAATAATCAACATCGTGTAAAGAAATAGTTTGCTCTACATTATGTCCAAACTCGTGAACTGCAATATTATAACCTTTGTAATCCATTCCTTTGCCAGAGATACGAGTACGTAAATGAGCATTTTCAGCTTTCATTTGTGCTCCCCAAGCGTGTCCTGAACCTCTTGCTGCATCTACTTCCACTTTTGAAGCTATGAATTCTGCACGGTTCTTTTCCCAACCAAGTTTTTTCAACATATTGCCTAAATCGGCTTCAAATGCTTTTGGGTTAGGATATAATGTTTGAGTTTTGTTATCTAATAAATCAGCAGAAATTGAACTACGAGCTTTAAAACCGTCGTACCATATATCATATGGTTTTAGATCTCTACCTAAGCGTTTCTTAATTAATTCTCCCACTTGTTTTGCAACAGGTGATGATAAATACTCATCGAATAATTTTTCAACATCTTCCTGAGGTATTTCCTTAGAACCCGAAAAAGCTCTTTTTACGAAAGTGTTATAATCTGTATAATACTCATCAGTTTCTTTGTAAGCTCTAAAACTATTTATAATTTGCTGATAACGAGTATCTGGTTCTGCGGTTAACTCAACTTCTTTATTATCTTGAAATACTTTGTTTTCAATTGGATTCCAGTCATAGTCGCCTGAGTTAATTACAGCTTCTGGAATAGATTGATTAATAATGTGTTTCATTACATCATAAATCATATCTTGCTTTTCTAAACCATTTTCTTGGTTAGCATAATTAGATTTAATTTCATCTCTTAAATTCCAGTGCGAAAGTAAAACCATATCTTCTGGGAATAACTTTACATTTTCGTTATTTAAAAGATGTCCCATATAAATGTTATAATCAGCAATGTAAATATCAGCTGTAGTACCTGCATTTCCAATTTTTTGCGATAGTTCAGCAGGAACACGAGCGCTAAATACATCACCCATTCTTGCATAAGCCCATTCTAAAGATGTCCAATCTTTACCTATTGTATTTTTTTCATCAAGTGAGTATGGAGGGAAGTTCAAGGCTATAACAAATGCTATTTTATTTGCATAAAAATCGTTAGAAAAATGAGCTCCTGGACTATAGGCTGCAAACATTGCATCAATTTTATGATAATCACTTCCATCATATTCATGCATATTTTTATTTAAATCCAGGATAATTTTATTTTGATGTCCCCATAAGGATTCAAAGTTTGTTGAAATTTTGCTAAAAACTGTTTCTTTTTCAGCTACATCACCAATAAACTGATCTAAACAAAACTTTTCAAACTCTTCAGGAGTTCCGTCAGAAGCTCTCCATAAAGATGCTGCATGTTTTACACCGCGACTAATTAATTCCTCATTTTCAGAACCATTTTTTTCAACAAGTGCTTTTTGAGTTTTTTCAATTACCTGATCATTAATATTTTTTTGATCAGCAACCTTATTATCTGTAGTAGTTGTGCATTGTGTAAATGCTAAAACAACTAAAGATAAAATAATTACAATACTTTTTTTCATCATGATTGTATTAATGTTTATGGTTTATATTATTGCTTTTAAAATGGTAAAATTAATATTTAAAAGATTTAATCAAAGTCATTCATATTAAAATTCTTTGACCAAGAAGATTAAAGATGGTTTACTTAATAAGCATAAAAAGATCGCTTTTAGGTTTAAAACATTGAACTTTAAATTTTGATTGCTGTTTATAACAATAAAAACACATCATGATAAAAGCATTATATAATGGTAAAGTCATTGCAGAAAGCAATGACACCGTAAAAGTAGAAGGAAACCATTATTTTCCTTTAGATTCTTTAAAAATAGGTTCTTTAGAACAAAGTAATTTAAAAACAACCTGTCCATGGAAAGGAGTAGCCAGTTATTATTCTCTTAAAATAGATAACAATATACTTAGCGATATGGTTTGGTATTATCCTGAACCATCAGAAGAAGCAAAACAAATAAAGAATAGAATCGCTTTTTATCAGAAAAACGGAATAAATGTTATTGAAGAATAAAGCAAAACCAATTTGTTTTTATTTATAAAGGCATTAAAAAATTTATAACAAAACATTACATGCATTCTGAAATCATGTGAAAAAAGCCCCTACAACAGGAGCTTTTTTATGGTTTTTTAATCTATTAATTTAAATTCGAACCTTGTAATGATCTAATCTTGAACACAACGCACAGAATGACCGTAATTCATATCCCAGAAGCTTCTTCCCACACTATTTTCATTTGCTTTCATTGACCTCATTGGGGCATCAGTTACTTGTCCGTTTGAGCTCCACCAAAAACCATACGTGCCAATAAACACAAATGCTCCATCTTTTGAACGATCTCCACCAGGCAGTGCTGTAAAGTAATATTCATTTGTAACCCCAACTGTTGTAACAATCCAATCGTTTGTACCAAGGTCTTTAAGTTTACTCCCAGCTATACTTTCACCTCCAACAAAAGTTATTAATTCTGTCCATTCTCCATCACTTGGCACATGCCAACCTGCAGGACATAATTTATCAGTATTTACTGTGTACCAATTATATAGGGCACCATAAGAATCATCAGAATTATCATACAAACAATAACCTGGTGTTGTTAGATTAGCCCATTCTATTTCTCCTGTCACAAGTGGAATTTCTGTTCCATCATTATACTTCGAAGTTTTAAGATTTTCTGCCATCCAAATTTGTTCACCTATTTTTACAATATGATAATGGTTGTCATCTTCATCAACTACTGTAATATATTGAACTACAGAACTCACATCTATCCCAGAAGCTTCGTGTTTTATTATAACCTCAACTGTTTCAGATTATAAAGTTTCCCTGCAGGATACACATCTTTCTGTTGATCCCAGTAAGGTGTTCTTTCGAAAAACTATAATTTTGTTTTATCAGTTCATGATTAACAATTAAATTTAGATAAAAAAAACAGAAAAAATATATGAAAAAATATACATTTGTTTTCAATTTTAAAAAATGATAAAAAATAATTGGTCTATTTAATAAATTGTAAACATATTATGATGCACAAATCAAAAAAAATAATACTATCTGTTATATTGTTAACTATTAGCCAAGTATATATATCATGTAATAAAGATGATGCAGAACCATCAATTACAGCTGCAAGTATTGAACTTATTTCGGGTGATAATCAAACGGCCGAATTTTTAACAACATTATCAAATCCTATTGTAATACTAGTTAAAGATAAAAATGGCATAGCTCTACAAAGTGCTAAAGTACGTTTTAGTTTATCGGAGGGTTCTGTATCAGACTCTACTGCTATAACAGATTCAAATGGTAAGGCTGAAACAATATGGACTCTTGGGGAAACAATTGGCAAACAGACATTAAGCGTGACAGCACTTGATATAGATGGTAAAACTGTTTCAAACTGTTCAACATTAATTGTTAATGCTACTGGATTATTAGAAATTGGTAGTTATTATGCTGGTGGAATAGTTTTTTATATTGATCAAACTGGAAAACATGGATTTGCATGTACCTTAAGCGATCAAAGTTCTGCTGCAGAGTGGGGGTGTTATGCAACTTCTCTAGACGGTGCCGATGGAACATCTATTGGAACCGGAGAGCAAAATACTTTAGATATTGTATCTGGGTGTTATACAATAGGAACTGCTGCTCATTTATGCTATACTTTAAATTACAATAGTTATTCTGACTGGTTTTTACCTTCAGTAGATGAACTATCTTATATGTATCATAATAAAAATACAATAAATGAGGTGGCGTTAACAAATGGAGGTGAAGCTTTATTTGAAGACTACTATTGGTCTTCTTCTGATTACAGTTCATGGCAAGCATGGCCTTTTATTTTTACTGATGGTAATTCAGGAACCA